>Ga0209933_1000277_pt1 | contig 111846 bp, 110 predicted proteins | sample ThiBiot_300_biof_FD_183944 | JGI IMG/M metagenome (GOLD analysis project Ga0209933, IMG submission 183944) | Wastewater bioreactor microbial communities from Cape Town, South Africa - Thiocy_cont_300_biof (SPAdes) | ecosystem: Engineered > Bioremediation > Thiocyanate > Unclassified | place... | reverse complement strand
ACGTTCTCCAGCGCATGGCGGACGGTCACCCCGTCAACCGGCTCGACGAGCTCCTGCCATGGGCATGGAAAGCGGGAAATCCTGTCAATAGCTGACATCAGTGCAGCGCCCGGACGGATACGGTCGTGGTGCCTGTCTCTGCCCCCTGCATCCTCCATGCTGCGCCAGAGCCCGATGATGTGCGAAAGACGGTTGCGAGGATCATGGCCTTGGCCTCTCCGCCGCCCGTGCGACGAACAGACCGGCGGACGGCGGCACGATCGCGGAAACGTCGCGCACCGGCGTTGCAGCGGGCGCGTCGCTCGAGGCGCGTTCGGTCGGCGCGGCATCGGCAGCAGTCGGGCTTGTCTGCTGTACCGCAAACAGCGGCGCACGGGTCCAGGCGAGCGGATCGGCCGCTGCAACCACGAGTGAATTGACAGTCCCGCCGTCGATGATCGGCGCGATCGCGGCGACATAGGCCCGCGTTTCGGCGGGCAGCGGGCGACCGGAAAGCGAGGCTTCGTAGCGACCGGGACCAGCATTATAAGCTGCCAGCATCGCGGTGATGCTCCCGTATCGGTCGTGCAGCTCACGCAGATAGGCCGTGCCCGCAAGAATGTTGTCGCGGGGGTCGTAAGCGTTGCCGCCGAGTTGGTGGCGCGCGCGCAGATCGCCCCAGGTGTCTGGCATGATCTGCATCAGGCCCATTGCACCGGCCGAGGAGATCGCGCGCGGATCACCAGCACTTTCGACGCGAAGCACCGCCCTGATCCATGTCACCGGCACGCCGAAGCGCTGCGAGGCTTCCGCAATATGAGCGGCGTAGGGATCGCTCGCCGTCGGTCGCTGGGCCGGCTCCGGCTGTGCCCAGGCCACCGGCGTCGTCAAGGCGGAGAGCGACAGGCCGGTAAGCAGAAGGAGGACGGTGCTGCGCATGGCGTCAGTCCTTCCCGCCGCGAGCCGAAGGGCGGCTCCAGTGCAGCGACCATGCGCTGCCGGCATCATCGTCGCGGAACAGGTTGGCGCGGATCGGCTGCGCCAAGGCGGGATCGTCGATGGCGAGCGCGATATACTCGCCGGCTCGTTCTCCGGTGCGTTTCCAGCCCGCACCGATCTCCGGGCCGGGTTCGGCACCGCCGTCGTCGCTGGCGTGGATGCGATAGTCCGGTGCGTTCTCGGCGTCGGACGGTTCGGCCGGAACGAGAACGATGTCGCGGAAGAGCGTCAGCGTCTCGATGCGTCCGGTGAAGCCGGATTGCTCGCGGGTGAATTGACCGATCTGTGGCATGGGTATCTCCGTGGCGGTGGCGTTGGGGATGCCGCCGGCGAGCACCGCCCTCGCCGGGGACAAGCGGTCAGCGTGTGGCGGCGCGCCAGACGAAGCGGCCGTCGCCGTCCTCTTCGGTGTAGAGCGGCGTCGCCTTGCCGATGACGGTGCGCGTCGGGATCGGGCCGAAGTAGCGGCCGTCCAGGCTGTCACGGACATCAGGATTCATGAGGAAGATTGCGCCGTCCGCGATGCGTCGGCAGCCCCGCCAGACTGGCAATTCGCGGCCAACCCGGTCGCGGTCGAGGGCCTCGCCGAGCGGCACGGCATCGACGGTGATGGAGCCGCCGGTGCGGCAGACCTGTTGACCGGGAAGCCCCATGACCCGCTTCATCAGCGGTACGCCGCGGCCGATATAGCCGCGTTCCACCATGAAGTCGGCGAGCGGCTGATCGGGCATGACGGCGACCAGATCGCCGATTTCCAGATGGCGCGGCGGATCGAGATCATAGAAGCCGATCGGCACGCTGGCGGAGGCGTTCCAGACGAGGCGCAGCGGCGTCGGGATGAACGCTGCGATGGCGACGCCCATCACGGAAAAATACGTCACCATGACATAGCCGAAGCGGGTCATTGCCCGATCTCCCGCCGCTTGAGCCATGCTTGATGGCGTTCCATCGTGTAGGGACGCGGCTCCTGGCCGACGCTCATCCGGTTCGCGACATGCCGCCAGTGATCGGGAGCGACGTCGCAAGCATCGATGCCGACGGCCTCCACCGCGTCGATGTGGCGAAGCACCTGTTCGACCTTGGGCCAGCCTTCGATCTTCAGCAGGATGTCGCCACCGGGCCGCACGAAGGGCAGCGTCTGATAGGCTTCACCCGGCTCGACAGGCCGCACGATGTCGATGCGCGAGATGATCGTGCCGAAGTCATTGGCCGCCCAGCGGACGAAGGCGAAAACGCTGCCGGGCCGGTAGGAGAAGAGGCGCCGCTTGCGGTCGAGCACCTGCTCGTGTGCTTCTCGGCCGAATCTGATCCAGTTCTCGATCCGCTTCTCGATATGCGTCAGTTCGACATGCGTGAGGTTGTCGATGGGACGCGCGAGCGGCACGGAGCCGCCGCGCGCGCGGGGAGCCGCGGTGCCGGTCATGGGGTATCTCCTTCGGTTTGGGGGAATTCGCGGGCGAGCAGGTCGCGCAACATGTCGGCGACGGTGACGCCGCGCCGGAACGCGGCGATCTTGATCCGGCCGCGCAGCTCGGGCGTCACGTCGATGGTGAGCCGCGCGGTGAAGCCGGCGGCCTCACCGTCGCGGGCTGGCGCCTCCGGCGCCTTGATCCAGCGTTCGGGATCGGCCGGCCTTGCAGCGAACTTCTTTCGGGTCGGGCGCTCGCTCATCGCGCGGCCCTCCCGATGCGGAGCCGATCGATTTCGTCCGCCAGCGCCGCGATCTCGCGCGCGGCGGGCGTGTCGTGGTCCAGCTCAGACACCAGCCGGCCTGATTGCGCGGCAGCGGCGAAGGCAATGCGCTGGCCGATGGTCGTGGCGAGCACCGGCGGATCGTGATCGGCGAGTGTCTCGGCCGTTTCGCGGGCGAGCACGGTGCGAGCGCCGCAACGGTTGAGGACGAAGCGAGCGGCCAATTCCGGCCGGTAGATGCGTGCTTCGGTGAGAAGTGCCAGCATCTCGGCTGAAGCCCAACCGTCGAGCGGCGACGGCTGCACCGGGATCAACACCAGATCGGCGGCGAGCAATGCCGAGCGCATCAGGGCGGCAACGCGCGGCGGCCCGTCGATCACGATATAATCGGTGTCACGAGCCAGTTCCGGCGCTTCCCGGTGCAGCGTGTCTCGGGCGAGGCCCAGGACGCCGAACGCACGGGCGAGGCCCTCGCGACTGCGTTGCTCAGACCAATCGAGCGCCGAGCCCTGTGGGTCCGCGTCGATCAGCGTGACGCGCTTTCCCTGCCGCGCCCACGCGCCCGCCAGATTCAACGCCAGCGTCGTCTTGCCGACACCGCCCTTCTGGTTGAGGAGCGCCACGATCATGAGCGGCCTCCCGAGCGATCGTCGAAAGGCAGGCGCAGGGCATGCGAAGGTTCGGCATCCGTAAAGCCATCTTTACGGAAAGACGATGTGCTCTTATGGTCTGGTTTCGAGCCGTTTCCGCCCTTCCTAGCGGTTACACTGAGGCTCTTCGCAGTGCTCCGGATGAGGTTTTCCACATCGCGCGCGCGCTCTTCAAGGTTAGATTCTTTGTTAGAATCTAAGTTAAGGGCGCGATTCCGCTTTTTGTTTCCTCGGCTTACACCCGGTTTGGGTTCCTGATAGCACGAGCCTCGGGTTCCCGATGGCACGATAGTTCGGGTTCCCGATAGCACGAGGCTATCCACAGCCTGTCCACAGGGCGCGGACGGCTCGAACGCGAGCAGCGTGCGGCCGCCGATCTCCGTCTCGAGGAACAGCGTGTAGCCCGGCAGCGGCTGGCGACGGATGATGTCGCGCAGCTCGAATGCGAAGCGCTTGAACGGCGACAGGCTGCCGGATTTCTGGTGGAGGTGACGGAAATCGAAGCGCCAGCCACCGCGCTGGCGGCCGCCATGCTTCCGGACGATCCGGTAAAGCCAGCGGTCCAGCCCGCCCGTCAGGTCGAAATAGGCCCGGTCGATGGTCAGCACGAGCGCATCGTCGAGGACGGCGCGATAGAACCAGTCCGGCACGATCAGTTCGAGGCCGTCGGGACGGCCGGAACGATCGGTGCGCTCCTGCCACTCATTGATCCAGGAGAAACGATGGCGCCGCCCTTCCGCGGGTTGGCGGATGGTGGTGGAGACCGTGGTGGACTGGAGGCGGTCGAGCGCAGCCTTCAGGCGCTGATAGTCGCGCAAGGACGTGCCGCGGCCGGTGAAGGTGAGGATTTCGTAGGGCGTGGCAGCCATCAGGCGCGAGGTGCGAAGGCCCGCGTCGCGTGCCTCGACGATCTGGCTCGCCGCCCAGATCAGGATGTCGGCATCCCAGATGGTCGCCATGCCGTGATCCGGCACGGCCTCGACGCGGATCGTCACATTGCCCGAGACGAAGTCGATCGGCGCGACGCGATGGGATTTGGAGAGGGAGAAGAAGGGAAAAGCCATGAGATCCTGCGCGTCTCTTGGCGCGAAATCACCGGGGAGCGCCCGGAACAGATCGAGCTGTCCGCGCTCCGAGAGGGACCGATGCCGCGCCGCCATTCGGAAAGCCGCCCGCGATCAGCGCGCGTAGCGGCCAGGTTGCGGCGAGGCGGGCAGCGTCTGCCGCTTGGCCGGCAGCACCTGGCCACGCGGATCGGAGGTCGAGGTGACGGCGCCGCGCGCGGCCCAGGCTTCGAGATCGTCGACGGAATAGACGACGCGGCCGCCGAGCTTGCGATAGGCAGGGCCGGTTCCGTAGGTCCGGTGCTTTTCCAGCGTACGGGCGGAAAGGCTGAGGAATTCGGCGGCTTCCTTGGTGCGCAGGAAGCGCGGCGGCAAAACGGCGAGTTCGGGTCGCATGGGTCGGGCCTCCGTGGGGTTCGTGAAGACCGCCGACGATCATCGGCGGGACGAAGGCCACGATGGCGAAGCAAAACCGGCGAGTTGCAGTGTGAAGTTGGGGGGAGCCAAATTCCCACGCCACGGCGACGCGGCGGGGATCAGCGGCGGTGACGATGACGCAGGAGTTTGCGATAGCCGCCCGCGATCATGGCGCGGGCATCGCGCAGCAGGGACATGACGGCATGGCGGGTCGACGACACCTGCCAGTCGTCGCGCGAGATTCTGCCGACGCGGAAGATCACCTGCGCGATTTCCAGTTGGGTGGCGCCGTCACGCGCACCGTCGAAGGCTTGCAGCATGCGGCGTGCGCGCGCCCGCTGCTGACGGGTCAGGCGTCGATCAGGAGGAACGGCGCGGCCATGCAGGGCGGCGAGAAGGCGGGAGATCGCCTCCAGGCGGTCGAAGCCGGTTATGCCGAGCGGCACCATGGCAACGAGGGGACCGGCACCCGCGGCTGCGTCGACACGGAGGATCTGCGTTTGCTGGGAGGTGTCGAGGTCAAGCAGAGCGTGAGCGTCTTGCCCATCGGCAATCGAGCGGACATCCGAAAGAGCCGGAGGATAGTCGGTTTCCGGTATCAGCACGTCCGGAGCGGAAGCGAGGACAACGACGCTGGTGTCTTGCTGTGGCAGCCAGAAGACGGGGGCTGTTGGCGGAGGTTCGAGTGGGTCCACCGGGAAATCGTAACCCCCAGCGCTGCTGGATCGTGTCCGTCAGCGGTGTCGGGTCGGCATCACCCTGGGTGATCGCCGCAAAATCCCGGTCATAGGTTTCGTTGCGGCGAAGCCATTCCCAGGCAAGGCCGGATGCTGTCAGTTCCTCGACATGATCGTAGCTTGCCGAGGAACGCCACACAGATGCGTCGGGCGTCAAGCTGTCCTCCGTCGTTGTGGTCTGAAGACTTGCGGAGGGGTCAGATTTCTCGTTCGGGTTGCTTTTCGGAAGACCGGCTTCAGGCAACGGGTGATGCCGCTGCGGCATCGCCGGGATTATGAACGCTGGCTCTCCCGAACCAGTTGGCGATAACCCTGCTCCGTCATCCAGCGTGCCCGAGCGAGGTGCGTCTCATGGATGTGCTGACATCGCGTGGGGTCGTTCACGGGGTCGAGGCCGAATAGAACCTGCACCGCCTCCCGCCAGTCCGCGCCGTCGCGCGCTGAATCGAGCAGGCGCAGATAGAGCACCATGTGCTCGCGATCATAGGGCGTGAGCGCGTGGCTCGATGGTGGCTCGTCCAGAAACTGCGGGGTTACTTGTCCCATCTCGGCACCGTTAATCTTTTGCCAACTATAGCGAACCTTTCACGTGCGCAACAGCGGCAGGGAAACGATAATAGTCGGGTTGGGGTGGGCGTCGCCAGATGATCGCTATCGCTTCGTCTGAAGATTGCGCTCATGAAGCAGCAGCACGCCTTCTCCCTTGTCGGTGGACAGGAGAACGATACCCGCAGCCTCGAGCGCCCGGCGGACCTGATCGCGCGTAGTCTCATAGACCTCAAAACCGTTTTCCGATTCGAGGCGCTTGAGCGCGGTCAATGATACTCGGGCCTTGTCAGCGAGCGTCTCCTGTGTCCATGCCAGCAACGCGCGTGCGGCCCGTGATTGTCGGGCGGTGATCATCCATGATCACCTCCCACACAGACCTACGCGCTTACCAAAACTACGGCTATAATAGTCGCTCTTGGTGGTGAGAGCGAGTAAAATGATCGTTGCAGGATGCAGGTTGTCTGTGCGTCGCACTGAACCGATTCGGTCGCTTTCAGCGCGACCTGTGTCGAGTGGAAGGCGCGGATGATGTCGATATTCCGGAGACCGCGTCGATCGCCCACATGGCTAAGGCCCCGGCCGATCCGGCCGGGGCCTTGATTGAGGCTCAGTCGCCCCGCCGACCGTTCGGGCGGGACCAGATGAGCGAGAAGGTATCGCCTTCCTCGTCATCGAAGAGGTTGGCGTAGATCGGGGCGTTGAAGCTCGGATCGTCGAGCTTGAGGCCCAGATAAGGACGGTCTTCGTTGGAGCGCTTGGACCAGGCGGCGCCGATCTCGGCGCGACCGATCATGACGCGGTGGCTGGGGGCGTTTTCGCCGGTGGCGCGCTGGTCAGGGACGATGCGGACGTTCTTGGCCTGGACGCTGAGGGTTGCGATGTCGCCGGTGAACTCGTTGCCGGTCTTCTTGAAGGTGCCGATGGTCGCCATTGTAAGTCTCCGTTTTCCGTTCCCGAGACCGCACCATGCGGCCTCGATGGCGATCGGTTGGCCGGAGGCGACCGACGACGCATCGCTTGCGACCGCAGCAACGCGGAGGACGGCGCGGAAGCGATTTTCTTGTCTCGCGAGGAATGACGGCCCCGGCCGGCAGGGGAAGAAAGTCGAGACGCGCTGTTGCGGCATAGGCGGTCGAGGCGTTAGCCGTCCCTCGGGCAGATCCGCCCATTGGAGAGGCCGTTTGGAGCGCTCGCTGAACGGATGGCAAGCGGAGACGGTGGCGACCACCCTCACCTTCGACTGGCTACCCGCGCTTACCGTCGCGCGTTCCCTGAGGTCAGACCGTGATTCTCGCTCTTCCCACCGGAGCGCCGGTAAGAACGCCAACCTCACAGCCTAAGTGTCCGCCGCGCGAGAGGCTCCCCTTGGCACATAGGCAGCAACCAGCGCCGCCCGTGCGTGGGCCGCCACGACTCTGCGTCAAGCCGCTGCTCTATGCCAAGCGTTTCAACGACGATGCGACTAGCCTTTTGGCCTCATCTGATCCGCCACGCCGTGGTATAGATCTCAAGCCCGTGCAATGCCCTGGCCGGGTTGGCCGGGGCCTGCCGTTCCCACGATCCGGATGAACGCCGCAACGCCGACTGCCACCGCGCCGAAAATCGAGAATGCGATCCGCCATGCGTCCGACGGCATGAGGTGTTTCGCGATGCCATGCGTCGCGTGGTAGCCAGCAACGGCCGCCGGGGCGACGAAGACGAGCGCGATCGCGAGCTTCGCCCAGAGCGGGCGCACGGTTCGGAGCAGAAGCTGGCCAATGCCGAAGGTGAACCCGGCCGCAAGCGCACCGCCGATGATGGCGCCAAACCAGCCAGCGCCCGAGTTGAACGCCCACATACCGGTCGTCACGCCGACGAAGAACGGAAGGGCGAAGACGGCGAGCGTGAACAGCAACCAGCAGAGGAAGCCGATTGCGATCATGCAGAGGAGGATGCCGAGAATGATCATCGTGGTGACTCCGATAGGATAGCTCTAGCGGTCGCGCCTTCCACCACCACCGCGGCGCAGTGCAGAGCATAGCAAATGATGGGCGCCTGCGGGAGCGAAAACCGTGGAGGTCTTCGCGTCCGCGGACGTGATCTTCGCCTCGTTATGAGGCGAAGGGGTCGATTTCGCTAACGATGGCGGTGTCGTCGCCGTCGTACTCGGTCGCGGGCACCACGGAGAGCGTTCCGTCGCCGGCCCGGAAGATGACGATGGCGACCATCAGGGTGGCGGCGAGGCTGAAGGCGAAGGCGTGTGCGTCGGGGAAGGACATCGATCCGGCTCCTGTTGGGGCGGAGGACCATCCCCCGCTGACAGGCGCCCGATGTGTTCGGCCGATGGCCGCAATCACCGCGCTGGCAAAGCCATCGCGGCGGCACGCTATGCGTAGTCCGACCCCTTGCGGGTTGATGGCGTCAGGCCATCGGCTGGACCAAGGATCAGCGCAGATAGGCGGGGGTGGGCATCAGATCCCAAAGGCTGAAGCCGGTTGCCCTTTGCGGCAAGCAGCAGCCAGAGCCCTCACCGCCCGCCTGATGTGATTGACCATGCTCTTGCTAGGCCGATAGGAACAAATCGGATAACGGGAATCGCGGGCGAGGCAAACACACGCAATGAATCGGAAGATCGTCGATAGCAACGCGATGCAGACGGAGATGCTGCGTTCGTATCTTGCCGCATCCCATAACAATTACGCGGTGCTAAACGACTATGCGTCGATGGAAGCGTACAAGGGGAATACACTGACATCGATCTATCGCTCGATGGAGATCGCCAGCGAATTTCCCAGACAGATGATCGTCCTCAAGCCGACAGGCCGGATATGTGCCCTGCTTGGGCGCAATCAGGGTTTACAGCGCAGGATGATCGACGAGCGGCAGACGCGCGAGTTTCCGACGTTCTGCAAGCGGCTCCAGGCTGCGCGCGACGGCGATACCTATTTTCAGGCGCAGTTGCTTGAAAGCGGCCGCGTCGCCACTTGGCAGATGGATCGCATTCTTGAGAGCGCACCAATCCTGCCGGGCGCGATGAAGGAGCTTCGGAAGACCTTCAATCCCGACGAGTTAAAGGCGATCCGGCTGGATGAGCCGTTTCCTCAATCCCTCATTGAGAAGTCGATGAAATTCATCATCGACCTGACATTCTACACCTTCCCCAACCACCCGAGCCCGCCGGCGCGCATCCGGTCGCTTGATGAGCTTCAGAACACTTTCCTGTTCCGACACTCGGTCTCGACGTTTGTGTGGTCGCTCGATTGGATCGCGCGCGGCGGCGCCGATGGTGTGCGGCCGGACAGAATGCGCAACGATGTGGTCGATGTGATCTTCGCGACCTATGCGACCTTCTTCGACGGGTTGATTTCAAATGACGAGAAAGCACAGCGGATCTATCGCGCAGCGCAATTCATTCTGTCGATGCTGACCGGTGCAAAGGCGGCGCGGCTTCCCAGATAGCGACAGTGGCGCTCACGCGCCACAAACTCCGGAGAAGAGCACCGAGCTTTTTGTGATTGTGCGCAAACGATCCCCGTCGCCCATGGTCAGGCTGACTGGACTTTGCGCGTCCCCGTGGCGCTTACGCGCCGCCGAATTTCCAGACCGGGATGCCAAGCTTCTTGGCCTTGTCGGCAAGGTTGTCGTTGATGCCCGTGCCGGGGAAGTGCATCACGCCCTTCGGCACGATGTCGAGCATCTCGTCGTTACGTTTGAAGGGGGCGGCCCGACCATGTTTGGTCCAGTCGGGTGCGAAGCCGATCTGCGGGACGTTGCGGTTTTTCGCCCAGAGCGATGCGATCTTTTCGGCACCTTTCGGCGACTTGCCGTGGATCAGCACCATAGCGGGGTGCTTCTCGTGGACCTGATCGAGCTTGGCCCAGATCAGCCGGTGATCGTCGAAATCCGGTCCGCCGGTGACAACGATCTTCGGGCCAGGTGGAAGGAGGATTTCCTGCTCGGCCCGTTTCTTGGCCATGAGGAAGTCGCGGCTGTCGATCATGGCCGAGGTCAGGTTGCGATGGTTGACCTTTGAGCCGGTGCGAGGGAGCCACGGTTTGCCGATCTGGCGCTCGTAGTGTTCGGCGGCCTGGTCGCGCATCAGCTCGAAGGCGTTCTGGCGTTCGATGAGCGTCATGCCCTCGGCGATCTGGCGCTCGAGTTCGACCGACTTCACCTCGCTACCGTCCTGTTGCCGCTGCGAGCGCTTCTGCGCCTGTTCGTTGTCGTCGAGTTCGCGGGCGATCCGCTCGGTGGCGCGGTGGAAGATGTTGGCGGTCGACCAGAGGAGATCGTCGAGGTCGGGTTCGAGGCGAGTGTCCTCCAGGGTCGAGATCAGGGCGTCGAAGATGTCCGCGATTGCGCCTGCGACCTGATTACCGTCTGGCAGGAGCCGCTGGTCGGGCTCGTCGGCGAAGGGACGGTAGCCGTGAAGCTGCAATTCGTTGAGGACGTGGTCGGTGGGTGACGATTCGTGGAGGGGTTCGTAGTCGTTGTGCTCGCTCATGGGATGCTCCTTTGGCTGGACCGCGACCGTCGCGGCCTTCATGGCGACGGAGCCCATGGGCGGAGCGGACCTGCACCCGGCGTCAAGCGCCGGGCCGGAGCGAACGCGGAGGATGCCGGAGGCCGGCTATTTTGTTTCGCGATGGAAAGGCGCGGCACGCGCCGCCGGAAAATAGTCGGCCGCAGGCATTGCCTGTCCGAACCGCACGTGGGCCGATCGCCCTCTCGAAGGCCGAGGCGCGGTCCTCTCCAAAGGATTGAGCATCCATGCGTGCATGATGGCGGCCGAGTGCCGCCACCGTTCAGCCCGTGATCTACGCCGCCAGCAGCATGAACCGGGCGACGTCCTGCGGTGCGAGCTGCACCCGGATCTGCGCCATCAGTGCGTCACGACCGAATGTGCGGAGATCCTCGTTGAAGTCCCCGAGCACTGGGGACAGGGCAATCGCCTCGATCCCGACCGCGTTCGCCCGTTCGATCAGTGTGTTTCGTGCACCATCCCCGGCACGATCGTTGTCACGCACGATATAGAGCCGGCGCAGCGCGACGTGGAATTGGATGGCCGCGAGGTGAGCCGCGGAGAGAGCTGCCGCCGCCGACATGCCGGGCATGACCTCACGGGCGGAGAGCACGCTTTCGATGCCTTCGCCTGCCGCCAACACCTCGCCAGAGAGCCCGAAGCGGACCGCGTGCCCGAGAAGGTCGCCCATCGCCTTGCGCTGGATGCCGATCGGCGCCTTGCCGGAGCCGTCCGGAGCGAGCCAGGTCCGGTGCGCGCCGGTGATCCTGTCGGAGAGATCGGTGACGACACCGATCATTGCCGGCCACATCTCGGTCGGGCTGTGCTCATCGGGTCGATAGTAGCAGCGGGGGTGGAAACGCAGGTCTCCGCATCCGTGCAAAGCCGTAATGCCGCGTCCGCGCAAATACGCTTCTACGAGCGTGCCGCCGATCGGCTGACACATGGCGGCCAGCCGGCGTGCTGCCTCGGCCGACCCCGATGGTGCTGGCGTGCGAGCGTGCTGTCCCGGCTGGGATGCGGGATCTGGAAGCGGCAGGCTAAGGAACTGTCGGGCCTCCTCAGTGACGTCGGCAAAGTCGATAAGCCCAAGCGATTCGCGGATCACGTCGAGCAGATCGCCATGCTCGCCCGTCGCGGCGTCGCACCATTTGCCGGCAGGGCCTTTGGCGCTGTCCTTCAGGCGGACGAACATGGATCGGCCGGGCGCATTGCGGACATCGCCGACCTGCCAATAGTTGCCCTGTCGGCGGCCAGCGCCGAGATAGCGTTTGCACACCGCCTCGGCCTGCCGGCCGAGACGAGATGCGAGATCGGACGCGTCGCGACGGGCCATCACGCGGCCTCCCGCTCACTGACGCGGGCCACCGGATAGGTGTCGAGCAGCTTGCCGAGCACCGCCGGTCCGCTGGTGTCGATCGGCACGAAGAACCGCAGCGACCAGGAGATGATCTCGGTGAACAGGCCATAGGCGCGAAGGCGGTCGCGCATGCCCTCGGTGAAACCCGACAGCTCGATCCGGTTCGCGCCCATGACACGCACGCGGCGAAGCTGAAGTCCCTCGGCCAGGTCGAGGATCGTCCGCCCGTCGACGAGTGCCGTGTAGGCAGCGCCACCGGACAGATCGACCGTGCCGGTTGACGCGGCATTTGCGGCCCAGGCGGGAGAGACGCGACGGCCGATGATGCGCTCGCCATCGTCGGTTTGAAGCCGATAGACGCGGGTCGACTCATTCGGCAGGCGCTTCCAAACCGGAAGGAGCAGACCTGCGACGATATGGATCGTGCTTTCGCTGAAGGCGGGCACGTCGCCGAGTTCGCGAGACCAGGCCGCCGCGAAGGCATTCCGGTCGGCCTCCTGCCAATGGCTTTCCGCCATTGACTTCAACGAAGCATGGTGGTGCTCCATCGGCCGGATTAGCCGCACGCGGCGCTCGATCTCACCATCGTCGAGCATCAGCGCCGGCGCCAGAACCTGCACGGCAGCGCGACCCGAGCGCTCGTTCACCAGCAGCTTCGCGCCGCGATCATCGAGCCAGCCGAGCGCGTCGTCGAGCGACAGCGGACGGTTGCACTCGCGCTGGGTGATGGTGAGCAAGCGCGTTTCCGCGCCCGACGCGGGATGCGTGTAGATGACGCTGCGATCGGTGACGACGAAGCTCTCCGCCGTCAGCGTCTCCAGCCCGACGTCGTAGACGCCGCTGGCGATCGCGCCCGCCACCTTGGCATCAAGCAGTTGCTCGAACGCCGTGAAGAGGATGCCCTGCAGCTCGATGGTGAGGGCGAGCAGCCTGTTCAGGAAGGTGGTGATCGGCGGCAGCTCGTCCTTGATGCCGTTGTCGTCCACCAGCTTCAGGCCGGTCGAGGACTCGAAGCGGTGAAGCGAGCAGCCCTCGATCTTGCCGCGCACGATCAGGAGATAGAGCTGACGCAGCGCGTCGCGGGCATAGCTGGATTCCAGATTGTCCTCGGGCCGGAACAGGCCCTGGCCGCCGGTCTGACGCTGCCCGCGCGTGATGGCGCCGAGCGTGTCGAGACGTCGGGCGATCATGCTGAGGAAGCGCTTCTCCGCCTTCACGTCGGTCGCGATCGGGCGGAACAGCGGCGGCTGCGCCTGGTTCGTCCGGTTGGTGCGGCCGAGGCCCTGAATAGCGGCATCGGCCTTCCAGCCCGGTTCGAGGAGGTAATGCACACGGAGCCGCTGGTTCTTCGCCGACAGCTCTGCGTGGTAGCTGCGGCCAGTGCCGCCGGCATCGCTGAAGACGAGAACGCGCTTCAGGTCACCCATGAAGGCGGCCGTCTCGGCGAGATTCGCCGACGGGGCGCGGTTCTCAACGGCCAGGCGGTCGCCCGTCGCGCCGGCACCCGGCTTGCGGACGATCCGCCGCGAGCGGCCCGTCACCTCGGCCACCATGTCGGTGCCGAAGCGCTGCACGATCTGATCGAGAGCACCAGGCACCGGAGGCAGGGACGCGAGACGCTCGATCAGCTCGTCGCGGCGGGCAACGGCTTCACGGCTCTCGACAGGCTGACCATCGCGATAGACTGGCCGCGACGACAGATTGCCCTCGCCATCGGTAAACGGCTCGTAGAGCTGCACTGGGAAGGAGTGGGCGAGATAGTCGAGAACATATTCGCGCGGCGTAATGTCGACGCGAACGTCACCCCATTCCTCGGTCGGAATCTCGGCAAGCCGCCGTTCCATCAGGGCTTCACCGGTCGATACGATTTGCACGACAGCGGCGTGCCCGGCCTCCAGATCGTGCTCGATCGAGCGGACCAGAGTTGGCGTTTTCATCGAGGTCAGTAGATGCCCGAAAAAGCGCTGCTTCGCCGATTCGAATGCCGAGCGGGCGGCGGACTTCGCCTGCCGGTTCAACGTCCCGGTCGAGCCGGTGATGTTGGCGGCTTCCATCGCGACGTCGAGGTGATTGTGGATGATGGCGAAGGCGCCGGCATAGGCATCGTAGATGTGGCGCTGCTCATCCGTCAGCGCGTGCTCGACAAGCTCGTATTCCACGCCGTCGTAGGAGAGCGAGCGGGCGGTGTAGAGCCCGAGCGACCGCAGGTCGCGGGCCAGCACCTCCATTGCCGCGACGCCGCCATCCTCGATGGCCTCGACGAATTCGGCGCGGGTGGCGAAGGGGAAATCCTCGCCGCCCCAGAGACCGAGGCGCTGGGCATAGGCGAGATTGTGAACGGTGGTCGCGCCGGTGGCGGAGACATAGACGACGCGGGCGTTCGGAAGGGCGTGCTGAAGCCGAAGGCCGGCGCGACCTTGTTGCGAAGCGGAGACATCGCCCCGTTCTCCCTTTCCTCCTGCCGCATTGGCCATGGCATGGCTCTCGTCGAAAATGATCACTCCGTCGAAGTCGGAGCCCAACCATTCGACGATCTGCCGGACGCGCGAAAGCTTGCTCCCACGGTCGTCGGAGCGCAGCGTGGCGTAGGTTGCAAATAGGACGCCTTCCGGCAGCGTGATGGGCTTGCCCTGCGGGAAGCGGGACAGCGGCGTGACCAGCAGACGCTCCATGCCGAGCGCAGACCAGTCGCGCTGCGCATCCTCGATCAGCTTATCGGACTTCGAGATCCAGACCGCCTTACGGCGGCCCTGGAGCCAGTTGTCGAGGATGATGCCGGCCGATTGGCGGCCTTTGCCGGCGCCGGTGCCGTCGCCGAGCATGAAACCGCGACGGAAGCGAACCCTGCCAACGGCATCAGCGGGCGCGGCCTTTACGAGATCGAAAGTCTCATCGACCGTCCATGATCCGGCAAGATAGTCGCTGTGCGCCTCGCCGGCATAGATCACCGTCTCGAGCTGGGCGTCCGACAGCAGGTCGCAGATGTCGGCAGGGAGCATGGGCCGATAGCTCGGCTTCGGCGGTGCGACGCTCGCCATGGCGGCGGACTGCACGAGCTTGGTCGGGTGCGCCTTGGAGCCGGGAATACGGATCGACTGCAATCCGTATTCCTCGTAGATCGCGTCGGTCAGGTGCGCGCCATCGGCGGGCATCCAATCGATCGTGCTGTAGGGAAGTTCGGCACCCTCGGGGTCGATCACGGGCGCGGGTCGAACGGCGGCCGAGCGCGCTAGATACCCGCGCACCGTTTTCGGGGCCGCGATCGCCGGGATCGTCGGCGGGGTGGGCAGCGTGACCGGGAGACGCGGCGGAACGCTCCGCGCGATCCAGTCGAGCAGCGTCGCGACGTCGGGCGCCATGCCTGTCGATGCCGGCAGCGCGGACGGATCGGCGGCGGGCACCTTGTCGATGACGGTGAGGCGCGTCGGAAACGTGGTGCCATGCTTGGTATAAACCGAGCCGGCGATCGCAGCGCTAAAGATGACGGTGCCGCGTTCCTGCAGGCGTACGAAGGCATCACGCCAATCCGGCAGGTCCGGCCCAACATTGGCACCGGTAATCGCCACGAGCCGGCCGCCAGACGCGAGCCGGTTCAGGGCCGAGGCGATATGGCGGAAGCCGGCGTCGGCGACACGGCCCGCGACATTGGCCATGGCCGAGAACGGCGGGTTCATGAGCACGACGGAGGGGATGGCGGCAGGGTCGAGATAGTCGTCGATTTGCGCCGCGTCGAAGCGCGTGACCGCAAGGGCCGGAAAGAGGGATGTGAGGAGATCGGCGCGGGCCTCCGCGAGTTCGTTGAGGATCAGCGAACCGCCAGCCGTAGACGCCAGGATGGCGAGCAGGCCGGTTCCGGCGGAGGGTTCGAGCACCACATCATCCGGCGAGATGGCCGCAGCCGTCACCACAGCCAGGCCGAGCGGCACTGGCGTAGAGTATTGCTGGAGCGCCTGGCTCTCTTCCGAACGACGTGTGTGGGTCGGCAGGAGCCCCGCGACTTTCGACAGGGTGGAAAGCCGTGCTACTGGAGATGCGGACTTACAGAAAAGCGCCCGTCCGTATTTGCGTAAGAACAGGACAGTGGCGACCTCACAGGACTCGTAGGCGGCCTTCCAATCCCATGCGCCGGCAGAATCGGAGGCGCAGAATGCGGCCTCCATCGCAGTGCGCAGGAGTGGCGCTTCGATGCGCTCGCCGCGTTCGAGATGGGCAAGCAGGCGCTGGGCGGCCGACAGGATGGCGGGCGCGTAGGCGACGGGCGCGGCCGGGACGGCCACGGGCAACAAGACGGTCATCAGGGGATCCTCGAGAGAACCGGAACGGACAAGCCCGACCGGCGCTCTCTCTCGAACCACCCGGACTCATCCTGTCCCGGCGGACCTCTCCCTCCAAAATGCTCCGCCGCGCAGAAATTCTAGCAATCTGTTGGACATGAACAGTTTGCGACAATCGCGCAGCGGCAGCAGGAACACTACAATAACTCAGCGATTCGAGGAGATGTGAGAATGGTATCTGTTATTTGGGCGCCAGCAGAAAAACCGACGGAGCGGCATGTTGTTGTTTACGCACACCGCGACGGAATGCCGGCTGCGGACAAGGGTTATTTCTTTCTCAGTGACGAGAGCGACTGGGGTGGAGCTGGGCCATTTGACATGAGATTGGATGAGGTCATTGAACGCGCGAAGCAAAAGGCTTCAGACCATGGCCTGCAAAAGGTCGTCGTGGTTCGCAAACCCTAATGAGTATTCGCGACCGTCTGATAGGACAGCTTGTATGCCTGCAATCAGCACTGACCTTTTCAAGAAGAGTTTTACAACAACGCCAAAAGCGGTCAGCCCGGAAGTGCGGGCATTTTGCCAGCGCATCAGCCCCGACCACGCGCCTACCTATGTGCCTGTGCAACCCGATGCAGAGGCTCTGCCCTCGGAATGCTTCAACAACGTGGCGAGCAAGGTCGAGCGCGATGGCGGAACGCTGATCTATGGCTGGCTGATATGGGAATGGCCTCGTGTTTTTGTCGAGGCCGAGCATCATGCCGTATGGGAGAAAGATGGCGCTCTCACGGACATCACGCCCCACGTGAATGGCGAGCGGCGGATCCTGTTCCTGCCTGATCCGGCACGTGCATATGATTTCGTCACGCAGAAGCGTCTGATCAATATCAAGAAAAGCCTGGGCGAATTGGCATCGGTTGATGGTTGGATCGCAGCAACTGACCGGCTGCATCGGAACATTGAGGCCAACTCCGTCGGAAACCAGTTTACGCTTGAGCGTTCTTATCTTTCGGCGATGGGCCAGGAAATCCGGAACGCTTTGGGATTGGTGTTTGTCGATCTGGCGAAAACGACAGCTCCCAACAGCCCCTGCTTCTGCACAAGCGGCCGTAAATTCAAAAAGTGCTGTGGACCGCTGATTCAGCTTCACCCCTAGGCGGATGCCGGGGCTGCCATAACAAATGACCCGGTGCTTTCAGGGAAGCGCCGGGCCATCACAAAGTTGGTGGATCTATCGATTACAGGAGGTCACTGGGCTGCGATCATGGCGGCTTCGTCGTCTTCTTCGGAGTCGGGAAGCTCTTCCTCATCGACGTCCCCGGAGAGGAAGGCTGGCAGAGCCTCGCTGCCAGCGGCCTGGTCGGCGGGTTCACTGTGAGCATCGGACATGCGTAGCGGTTCCGGCAGCCAGCCGGTATCGGCCAGCAGACGTTCGGCCTCCTTGGCCATGTCGCCCTTCTTCAGGTGGCCAATGAGCTGCGCGGCCCGTTCGCCAGCGCCTTCGCGGACAGCTTCAAGAATCCGGCCCTTCGTCACCCGTCCGAGGTAGTTGCCGACGGTCGGCTTCCAGCCCGCAGCGACCATGTCGAGTCCGGTGGCGACCGCGAGCCGATCAGCTTGCGCCAGGCGGACGTCGAGGCCGTGACGGCTGATACCGGAGGCGGCGTGGGGGTTCGGCCGCTCGAAGAGAGCGTTGATCCCGAAGCTCACGCAATGCGCCAGCAGGTCCAGGCGGGTGCCGTCATCGAGCTGCTCCAGCCAATCCCATAGAGCCTGGTCGTCGGCGGGAACATGGTCGCCCCAGCGCTCATGCCGGTCATTCTCCGATTGTGCGGAGGGGCTGGCTTTCATCTCCTCGGACTGGCCGGAGAGATAGAGGTGTCGCACACTCGCTTCGAGGCAGCCGGTCGGAGCAGTGTGCCGGAACGTGTCGCTGGCCAGCTTGTGCAGCAACATGGTCAAAGCGACCTGCGGGTTGGTGGCCAAGGCGTCGCGCAGCGCGAGCGTGCGGTGTGCGGTCAGCTCGATGATCAGGCGCTCGGGCAACGGCTTCAGCCCGTCGTCCTCCTCGTCCTCCTCGGTCCGCACGGGCTCGCCGCAGATGGTGATGACGGCGCGGTGGACGGCGGGCGAGCGAACTTCGCCGGTTTCGGGATCGACCTCTTCCTCCGCGGCGTCGTCGCCTGCAGCTTCCACCGGGCGTTCGTCCTCGGGACGGACATAGCCGCGATCGACGCAGAGCGAGCCGTCGGAGTCGATGCTGATGAACACGCCGGCGATGGCGATCTCGTCCGGGTCGTAACGGACCGGCCGCTGGTCGAGGGCATCCAGGGCCGCCTCGATCTCGCCCAAGCGCTGGTCGATCTCGTCGGGTAGCTCGTCAGCCTCCTCATAGTCGGCGGTCAGGCGGTCGAGTTCTTCCTGCAGCGCGCCGCGCGTCGCCTGCTCCTCCGCGGTGATGTCGAGAGGAACGCCCTTGATCGCGCGCAGGCCGTGCGTGACGCCATAGGGAATGCTGACGGCGGCTTCGACCCATTTCCAACCATGGGTGGAGATCTCATCGGCGATCATCGTGAGCTTCTCGGACACGAGTCGGTCGAGAAGTCCGGCGTCCTGAAGCCAGCCGCCGTCGTCGGACTCGAAGAGGTCGCGCATGACGATACCGCCGGCGGCCTCGTAGGTGTCGACACCGACGAACACGGCGCGCTTGTCCGAGGGGCGAACCGTCGTCTCGGTCAACATGCGGCGGATGTGATAGGGCTCTTTCTGCCAGCTATTGCGGATCGTCTCCCAGACCTGCTCCTGGCGGGCATGGTCCTGCGATACGGTGAAGGCCATGAGCTGCTTCAGCTCGATGCCGTCTTCGGCATAAATGTCGAGCAGCGCGGGCGAGACCGACGCGAGGCGCAGTCGCTGCTTGACGACGTTGACGTCGACGAAGAACGCCGCGGCGATGTCCTCTTCGGTCATGCCCTTGTCGCGCATGGACTGGAACGCGCGATACTGGTCCAGCGGATGGGCGGGCACACGCTCGTCATTTTCAGCGAGCGAGATTTCCTCCATCAGGATGCCGCTGTCGGTCGCGCCGACGACGCAGGGAACCGGCGCGGTCTTGTTGAGGCGCTTCTGCTTGACCAGCATCTCCAGCGCCCGATAGCGGCGACCGCCAGCGGGCACCTCGAACATGCCGGTCTCCTGGCCTTCACCGTCGAGGACGGGACGCACATGGATGCTCTGGATGAGGCCACGCCGCGCGATCGATGCGGCGAGATCCTCGATCGAGACGCCGGCCTTCACCCGCCGGATGTTGGACTGGCTCAACACCAGCTTGTTGAAAGGGATGTCGCGCGCGGACGACAGGGTGATCTTCTGAACGGCAGTTGCCATCGGGGTTACTCCGCGACGGGCGCCGAGAGCCTCTCTCTCGATCCTAAACCCGTCACGAAGCGAAGCGCCGCCCTCTCACTCTAGGAGGGCAGCGCCACGGATGCGGAGAAACGGAAGGGCACGAAGGAGCAAAGCCGGAAACACGGATTTCCGCATTTCCGGCTACGTGGGAATCAGGCGGCGCGATCGAGCAGCTTCTTCGCTTTGCCCTCCAGCTCCAGCCGCGCGTCCTGGTGTGTTTTGTCACGGGCGACGGCAGTGATGCCCGCGACAAAATCGAAGATGGACTCGGGCGGGCGACCTTCCTCCGCCAGGACGGTCTCGATGATCTTGCCAGTCTCGGCCTTCGAGAATCCGCGCTTGCGCAGGAATTCCGTGCGATCCTCGTCCGTCTTCGCGACGACGCGCTCCCGCGCGGCCTTGATGCCGTTGATGAATGGCATGGGTGAGGAGTTCGCGAAGTTCAGCAGCGCCGGCGCCGCCTCATGGGCGAAGCGCGAGGCCGCATATTTCGAATGGCGGATCGTGATTTCCTCGAAATCCTCGACGCCCCACAGATTTCTGTTTTGGCAGACTGCGCGGAGATAGAAGCTCGCCATGCCGAGCGTCTTGGCGCCGACTTCCGAGTTCCAACAGTAGAAGCCGCGGAAATAGAGGTCGGGCGAACCGTCGGGGAGCCGGCCGGCCTCGATGGGGTTTAGATCGTCGACGAGGAAGAGGAACACATCGCGGTCGGACGCATAAAGCGTGGTCGTGTCCTTGGTGATGTCGACGCGCGGATTATAGACGCCGGTCGACCAGTCGAGCACGCCGGGCACTTTCCAGCGGGTGTCACCCGTGCCGTTGCCGGCAATCTTCTGCACCGCCTCGACCAGCTCGTGGTCATAGATGCGCCCGTAATCCGGGCCGGTCACGGCGCGCAGATCGACGCGGCCGTTGTCGGTCTCCAAGGTCTTGATCTGCTCGGCCCGGTGAGACGTCAGGCCGTATTGCAGGTTGATACCCGCCAGCGCGGCGGGAAGCTGGCGCAGATAGGCGGCCGGCGCACCGACCTGGCTGGCGAGCTGGCCGAAGCTCCAATGTGTCGGCGCGACCGGCGTGTCTGATCCGGGCAGGATCAGGGACAGGCGTTCGGGATCGGTGCGGCTCGCCTCGACATGGATCAGCGCGGTCTCGACCACGCGGGTCCGGCTGCGCTCAGTTCGGGCGCGCACGGAGCGGGCCAGATCGTCGAGTGACAGAAAGCGCTCGTCATCGGGGCGGGAAAACCATTCGGACGAGACGCGCCCGATCCGCTGGCCGCGGCTGACATCGACCTTGTAACCGCCACTCATGTCGCGGCGAGCGTCGAGAACCTGCATGTTCATGGGATCAAACTCCATGACGGGCGCCGAGAGCCTCTCTCTCGACACTCAACCCGTCACGAAAATCCCGTCCACACTCTCACTCTCGGGGGCGTTGCGGGGGTCTCCCCCCAGAAGGGGTAGGCAGAGATGTCGGCTCGGCCGCAGGGGAATGCTTTCCCCTCCAATATCAATGTTGCAGGTGAGCGAAAGCGGGCTTGCTGATATGGTCGTCGCGATTTTCTGGGGGAACTAATGGAAGTCTACTGCAAAGGAACGGCCCGCATTCGGCACAAAAAGACGGGCGAAATCTATGACATCGAAAACGACGAACTGGATTGGGATGCGGTCGGGGGCGACGAGCGACAGATGGGCTCCGAAATCCACTATGAGGCGATGATTGAACATCCCGACCTAGGGGATCTGTCTTGGGGACTTTGGGAATATCCGATCGGTATCGAAAACTATCGTGAGACAAACGCCGGACCTCATGAGGTGATTAGGGATTTCGACTACGGCCTCGAGCGCAGTGAACCCGAGCCCGACGAATGGCTCGACTACACGGTCCCCGACGATCCCTTCACAATTTTTATGGATTCCTATCACCATACCGGCGATCTGCTCGCAGATCATGGAAAGGACAATGGAGGCCACCTTCTCAATCGGATGGTCTTTTCACATCAGGTTACGGCGCTGGAAGCCTATCTTGGCGACACCCTATTGAAGGAAGTCATGGCAGACACGGGCGCCATGCAGCGTTTGATCGATCAGGACGACGATCTGGCGAAGGAGAAATTCACGCTCGCCGAGATCTCGAAGGAGGCGGGGCTGGTCGAACGCAAGGTCCGAGAGCACCTGCGCTCGATCCTGTATCACAATCTCGCAAAGGTCGATGTCCTCTACAACATCGCCCTTGGGGTCCGCATCCTGACCCTCGCCGGCGACAAGAAGAGCCTCTTCAAGGCGGTGCTGCTGCGCCATGACTGTGTCCACCGGAACGGCTTCGACAAGGACGGAAACGAACTCAAGGTCTTCACCAAGGCCTTCGTTCAGAACACCGCCGATCTGATCAAGGCGTTCGTCGAGGACATCGAGAAGGCAGTACGGGCGCAATCAGCAGGCAGATTGTAGTGCATCATGTGCCGGACAGGTCGGCTGGTCCCAGGTAGGTGATGCCGAGCCGGCTGACATCCTGAGCTACTTGGGCACGCAACAACCCGGCTCTCCCCGGGTTGAGTGCAGCCTGCACGGTGCCGAGAGGCGTGCCGTCGGCCGAAAGCACGCGAGGCTGACCAGACCAATGATGAATTTGGACGGACGTGCCCGGCGGCGGCGGCGCGCCGAGCCATGCCACGCTCGCCCAGTATCGGCGATCAGCCCACGTGCGGTTTTCGCGCGGTGTGAAACTCTGCGCGAAGTCCATCCACATTGCCTTGGTCTCTACTGTCGGCCAATCCGGTTGGGCGCTCCATGCGGCGACGGCCTCCGAGCTGAGCCACAGGCGAAGCTCCTGGCCGGTTTGGAAAGTGGCACCGGTATCGGTGACGGCTTTGATAGCGGCGAGCCTTGAATTGAAGCCAGCTTGGATAAGGATCGAGGCGGAACGATTGAGCGTACCGGTTTCGACAGCAGGAACGGCGAGACCAAGCTCATGATCTTCGAGGCGAAGATCAAAGACGCCGACCGTATCGCCGTTTGCAGCTGCACGGACGCGGATTGCCTCCATGGCCCAGGGAAGGCGATAGACTAAGCCTCCCTCAATGAACTGCAGCGTCTCCGATTCCTGCCCGGCGGCGATACCCGCAAGAGGTTGACCGAGGAGCCAGGCGCGCAGGATGTCCCGCCAATTATCTGGCATCGGGTCAGGCTTGAATGGGTAAAAGGTAAAGACACGGTCGGCCAGAGCCGTGATAGCGGCGATTGCCGCCTCCGTATCCCCTTCGGAAATAGTGCCATTGGCCTGAATGAGGAGGAGATTGACGTCCGCAGCGATCGCGTCGAGGGCATGTCCAGTGGCCAATCCGACCCCGGCCAGGAAATAGCCGCGGCGACGCGGCGCCGTCGATTGGCTCCAAATTAGTCGGCTTCGCGAGACGAGGCCTGCCCTGAGGACCTGCTGCACCTCCTCATTCTGTCGCAAGAGGCGACGATGCCAGAGTGACGATTGGAGAATGGCGTCCAACGCGGCCTCGATGCCTTCGTCAGGGACATCGTTTTCGCCAATTAGACTGAGGATAGCCGTATCGAGCGTCGCAAGATGTCGGTCCCAGTCGGCAAGCGCACGTTCCCGATCCTCTGGTTCTTCGTTCGCGACCTCCGGAAAGGTCCAGGCTGCGGCATTGTTGACAACATATTCGACAAGCTGGTTGAGATCGCCGCCGACGCGGGCACGCATGCGCGACAGGAGCGCTGCGACGAGCCGCACCAAGCCGCTCTCCATCTCGCGAGCACCAAGATCGGTAATGAGAGCCTCCCAGTTGCGCCGCTTCTTTGCGATATCGTCGAACATGGGGAAGAGAACGATACCCTCGACATCGACATAGGCGCGGCCAGCTCGCCCTATGACATTCTTGAACTCAGAGATTTCGATCTTCTCGCCATTGCGGTGAAGCGAGTGCATGATGACAGCCGTAGCGGACAGGTTGAGGCCTTGTGCCAAGGTCGGTGACGAGATCGTCACCTTGAGCACATTGTCACGCAGCAAGCGCTCCACCTCCTTGCGGTAGGCGGTCGGCAGAGCGCCGTGGTGAAGCGCGACACCCAACCGCAGGCATTTGAGGATGGCACTGTTAGTTCCGAGCCATTCCTCTCCCAGCGCAATCGCAGTGTTCAGGACCGCTGGATCGGCTTCGAGCAGCGATCGCAACGCGCCGCGCTCATGAAGGTCGACGATGACGTCCGCAAAGGGTTCGACGCTTCGCCGCTCGGGGCAGAAGATCAGGACGGTCTGTCCGTCCTCGATCAGCCGCCATGCCGTTGCCAAGCAGAGTTCGCGTTGATTGTCGGGGAACAGGCGCGTTCGCCGCCGCTTCGGCGGAATCCAGTTCGGCGGCGCGGCGCCGGTGAGGAAGCGCTGCACCCATGGGCGTTCGTCGCCGACGCGAAGGTTCAACCGAGCAGTGGGCGACATCCATACCACTTCGCCGAACCGGAGTCGGGTGGGGCGCCAGTCATTCTTGATCAGGCCTCCGGGGTGATCACGGCGCAGCCATGCCGCGAAATCTTCGAGCTGATCTCCATCGGGCAAGATCGCCGAGAGGCACACAATGCGCCGCTCGTGGGCGTCCGGCCGGCGAAGAAGACGCTGGATCTGCACCTCGTAGCGGACTTCGCGTTCATTGAGGCCAATCATGTGCCCTTCGTCGAAGACGAGAAGACCCACGTCATCGAGAAGTGACGGATCGTTGCGGAGCGCAAAGTCGAGCTTCTCAGGCGTCGCCACGACGATATCCCGTTCGCGGATCGCATCCTCGTCGAATCCGCTGACCCCGATGCTGCCGTAGAGCGCCGAGATCGTCTTGCCGAGCGGGCCGAACGTTCTCTGCAGGGTCGTCTCCGTCTGGGCCGAGAGCGCACGTAGTGGCGTGACAAAGACAACCCGCTTGCCACCGGCCAGGCAGCGCAGGATACATAGCTCCGCGATGCGCGTCTTGCCGGCGCTCGTTGGCAGGGAGACCACCAGATCATCGGATTGGTCGACGGCCCGCGCTGCGGCCTCAATTTGCGATGGCCAGAGATCGACCTCGGCTTTGGGGCGCCGTTGGAGAAGCGCGATGAATAGCTCGCGAAGCCGAGGCCAATCGGCTGCTTGGCCGCCGATTGGCTGAAGCGGCACCCTCTCGTGGAAAGTGCTCGACCAGAGGTCCGACAGGAGATGGATCGCAATGCGATGCGCCCACCACTGCGGCAGCATGTTCAATTCGCTGCAGATGGAGAGGTTCACCTGAAGCCGCTCCAGGGCCTGATCGAGCAACGGTCGCTCGCCCCGATCCAGAGCCAGAAGAAACAGGGACATGGCCGCGAGGAAGGCGTCGGTCAGCGCTGTGTCGAGACCGTCAAAGAGGAAGTCAGCGCCGCCATCGACAGGATTGGCGGCACCCTCGATCTGATCGAGATGGCCCTGGATGGTCGCAGCGATCCGGGCATCGCTACCTTCGCCTGCAGCGCGATAGTCGAGCACGCTGGCGCGAAGGGCTGCGAAGTTCCGCCTCATCAACTGTGCGAGGACGCGTTCGATCGGCGAGAAATTCTCGTCGGCTTCAACGATCGCAAGCAGGGAGTAGGCACGTGCGGAGAGGTGCGCCAGATGGTAGCTGGCTGCTGCCATCACGAAATGGAAGTCCCGATCGACCTCCTGGCGGTTGCCCTTTGCGATGACCGCCTCGAGCGCGGTTGCGGCCTGTTCAAAGGCGATGCGCGCCTGAACAGCGTCACCGCCGAGTTCGCGGAGACGCAGTCCCAGTCCGAGAAGCGCGTAGCCGTAGGAATGCAGATCGTAGCTGAGCTGAGGCGCAAAGGCCGGGGCATCGGGCGGAAGCGCGCCGTCGCGCCAGATGATTGCGCGCGCCTGGCCGCGGGCTATGAGACGTCCCCGAAATCCGGCTGTCGCCGCTTCTGTGATGTCGGCGATGATAGCTTCAGGCGTTGTTGGCATTGGCAATCACTCGGTCGTAAACCGCACCGATGAAGGCGGCATGGCCTTCCACACGCAGGCCGACGCCCCATTGGTTCACGGGGCCTGGATAGGCCTGAAGCGACGCGGTCAGCAGAGCGTCCGGCGCGTTTCCGGAAAATGTGAATAGGAGATGCCGGACATTCTGAAGCGGGATGCCGTGTTTCAGCAACGCATCATCAATCGCATCGGCGAGCGGAAGATTGTTCAGTTCAAGGAGACGGGCCGAGATGAACGACAGGGCATGGGCGGACGGCAGTCCGCCGTCCTTATCGAGACCGGCACGGGCTTCAGTAAGCACCTGCGCCGTGAGTGCGACGCGGCTCTTCGCTTCGGTTTTCAGGAAATGCAGGCGCTGGGTCTGAGCATCCTGAAGAATGCCGATCACATCGTCGCCGCGCATCGCCATGTTGCGATGGTCCTTCCACCGAAGGCGTTTAATCGGCGCGCGATATCCGCCACTGTGGCTATCGATCCATTCCGTTGCGTAGATTTCGCCGAGATCGCCAGAGCGGATCGCTTTGGTGGTCGGAAGCTTGCCTTGGATCAGCGCGGCGGCCGCCGGCTTGCCGAGGCGGGCGAGCGCACGCGCGACCTGCTCCTCCGAGGCGTAGTGCGAGGGGACGATTGCCGCCGTCGCCTGAATTCCAGCCGGAAGCTGCGCGATCTGACCAGTCAGCACCCGGCGGTGATGATTCCCGACCGGTTCATCGGCAGAAAGGCACCAATCATTGAACTGCGCCATGCCCCTTCCTTCCTTTTAGTGACCGAAGGAGTTGCGGGCGCGGCAGGACGGCAAACCGCGGTCGGTGACGTGGCGAACCTCGCGTTCGAAAGTTCTGGCGCGCGCAAGCCGGCATTCGACCGGGAGCACAGGAGGCACTATCATTTCTTGCCCCCGTACCGGCCGACGCCATCGTTCAAAAACATCGGGAAAAAGCTGCGCTGCGTTTTGACCTTGATAACGTCGTTGACGCCTATCGTATTAGCCTTGCGACGCTCGCCTCCGGTTGGGGTAATCACCTCCAGATCAGGATTCTCGATGATCGCCGCATGCACATCATCGGCATGCGCGGGCGTCACGTTGTAGATATTCTCGTAGAATTCCATGACGGACATGGCGTCGCCGGCGTCGGTCACCAGACGCGGAATATCTTCCAAGAGCTGGGTCTTGGCGGAAGCGCGACCGCTATTGTCGAACAGATAGAGCATACCCTCGTGATGCCGTGGATCATAAGACAGCATGTTGAGGCCAGATCGTCCAAAATGCGCCTGAAGGCTCGCGTTATCATGTAGGATGTTGTTGTAGACCTGCCTCGCCCGGTAGGCGTTGGCGAAATGGATCAGCCAATAGCGCCAGCCACCTGGATTGTTGATCGAGAAGGGACTGACATAAGGCGCACAAAGCCGAAAGGCGTCAAAGACGATCTTCTCGGCGGCGCCGAGCCAGTCCTTCTGGCTCATCAGCCCATCGAGCGCCTGGACGTCATTGCTGGCCAGTCCGAGGTGATCGAGCTGAGCACGTAGACGTTCTGGCTGGTCCTTCTGAAGGAAGGCCAACAATGAGCTGATAACGAACGTGTAGAAGATTTCGGCGGCCGGATAGGAATGCATGATGTCGAGAATCGTGTTCCGCTCGACATGGCTATGCCCGCATTGATCCAGATTGAATATTACGCTTCGGTAACGGCCCTGCTCCAGAAAGCGTTTGATAGTGGGGTATGCGGCCTCGAAAAACTCGTTCAGATACTCCACGCGAAGATGAAGCTTGGGGCACGTTGTGGCGATATCGGCCTGGGCCGGCGCCACGTAGGTCTTCAAGAGCTCAATAGCGTCGTGGCTAGCGTCGTTGAAGACAAGCAGGCACTCGACCTCAATTGCGCCAAGCCCCTGGACAGCACGATGGGTATTCACGGCTTCTGTTGCGCGCTTCAGTTCCTCAATGAAGATCAGCGGCGAGCCTGACGTGCCGCACTGATAGCGTCCGCCACCCGCAAAACCATCGACGATTGCCAGCCGGAAACGCTCCTGCTGCGGCAGTTTGCAACGAACTGTCAGATAGTCAAAGACATACTCGCGGAGGATTTTGTGCTTGCGCCTGGAATGCTCTTCGAGTTTTGCACCATCGGCCCATTCATAACGTTTTTCGACCAAGTTTCGCCCCCACGTCGCGCCCGCTCGTCATGCAACCGCTTGAGGAGCGGTCGGCATTTCATCCCAAGTCCTGCCGCGATATTCGCGGCCATTGGCCTTCTTCGATCGTTTCTTGTTGTCCTTGCCCCACGTCCCCCACTGCTTGAAGAAGAAGGCCGTGCCGGCCGACAGGCATTGGAGATAGATTTCGTCGATCCATTCCTCGCGTATCGGACGCGCGGATTTACCGCTTTCTCCACCCACGATGGCCCAATGGATGTCTTGGAGATCGACGGCGCCAACGGACGCGATCAGAGGTTCGAATGAAATGAAGCGGATCGCAGCCGGCGCGGCGCGCAGATAGTCAATTCTTTCGACGACGTTCGCGTCCTCGATGCTGGTTCCAAGCCAGACGTTAGGCAAGACCTCGCCGATCTCGGTCGCCACCAATTCGGCCATGCGCTCGGGCCGCTTGGTCAGGATCTGATAGTTGTGCCTCGGCGTCTCGCGCATGACCTGCCAAACGTCGAGAATAAAGGCATCACTGACGCGCTCATGGAACAGGTCGCTCATCGAGTTCACGAAGATCTTGCGGGGCTTACGCCAGCCATGCGGAATTGAGAGTGCCTCACGATCCTCGCGCACGACGCCGTTCCAAACAGTACGTCGGCCAGTCTTTCGGGTCAGGCCGGCGTATTTTTCAATGCCCATCGCCTCCAGACGCTTGGCCATCTCCATCGCATAGCAATGGGTGCAACCCGCTGTGATGATTGAGCACCCCGCAACCGGATTCCAGGTGGCGTCGGTCCACTCGATTTGAGTTTCAGCCATGACGCCCTCCCGAGCGATTTTCGGTCAGCCTTGGCATCAGTCCATCGCCCGCATGGGATTGATGAACTGGATGCCGGCGAAATCCTTTTCATTGTCTGTCACAACGATGCAGTCGTTGGCGCCGGCGACGGCAGCGACGATCATGTCGAGTCCGCTGCGAGGACGCCCGGCAGCCTTGCCGTCCGCCATCAGCCGTGCCCAGATCAGCCCCGCCTTGTCGTCGAACGGTAGAATGCGGCCAGCGAATAAGACCTGTGGTCCCTCGGCCCCGCTAAACCAGGCGTCAAGCGCATCACGCTTTTTGCCACGCGGCTTTTCGAGAATGCCACGCCGGATTTCTGCAACCGTGAGGGAGGCGATGAACAGGTTCTCGTCGCGCTGCTCAGCCCACCACCCCAAAAGTGTGTCTGAGGGCTTGGGCTTGACGACGTTGCTGATGACGTTCGTGTCGAGAAGATAGCGTGTCACAGATCGACCTTCCGCCCTTCTTCACGCGGGCGGGAAAGATCGAGGTTCGCGCCCACGAGGGGCGAGCGGCGCAAAGCGGTCAGGATAGCTCCCGGCCGGGGCGGTTCACCGGCGACGGCGGTCTTCACAGCCGCCCGAACCTGCTCCGCTTCCGGCCCCTCCTCAGCTAGACGACGAGCCAGAGAGCGGATCAACTCACGGTCAGCTTCCAGTGCCATAACCTCGAAGCGTGTGAAGCCGCGCTGCGTCAAACGCGCGCGGTAGTTCTGGATTGCTCTCTTTTGTGCGGCATTGCCCATGGCCGGCCTCCATGCTATATCCAGATATATAGCCGATAGCGGCCTTGCAAACAAGGGATGTCAGCGATGGCGCCGGATACTCGCAAAGGTCTTCGTGGATGTAAATATACTGCGTATCATCGCCAGTATTTTCCATATGCTATCGCACGCCACATTTCGCCAGGCATCTCTACAGCTGCCGAAACAACACCAGTTGTCGCCATTTATTCTCCTGTGAATTCAGTTGTTTATAGTGCTATCCGCGTGAATTCTACCGAGCATGAGCCCGGATGGACACAAAACCAAGACGACAGTTACGCAAAGCGAGCGCGAAGAGCTGCTCGAAGCGATGCTTGTCGATGCGCCGGAGTTGACCTTCACCCCACGCGGCGACCCGGACCCTCGCCTCATCGAACTCGCCCGCTTGCTCGGCAGGCAGATGGCGCGCCAGAACTTCGAGGCGCAGATGAACAAGCGGGGACCGAGCGGCTCCTGATGACCGGAGACGTGATTTGAAAGTCGCCCTCTACGCTCGCTATTCCTCCGACAATCAGCGCGACGCGTCGATCGCCGACCAACTCCGCATGTGCCGGCTTCATGCCGAGAAACAGGGCTGGCACATCGTCGAGGAATATACCGACCACGCCATATCTGGCGCATCCCTTCTGCGCCCAGGCATTCAAGCGCTGATTTCCGATGCAGGACGAGGCCGTTTCGATCTGATCCTGGCCGAAGCTATGGATCGGCTCTCCCGCGATCAGGAGGACATTGCCGGCCTGTTTAAGCGGATGTCCTATTCGGACGTGAAAATCTTCACCCTATCGGAGGGCGAAGTCTCGCACCTTCATGTCGGCCTTAAAGGCACCATGAACGCGCTGTTCCTCAAGGATCTGGCTGACAAAACCCGCCGCGGCCAGCGCGGCCGCGTCGAAGCGGGCAAGTCTGGTGGCGGCAATTCTTACGGCTACGATGTCGTCAAGAAGCTGGATGGCAACGGCGAACCCGTTCGCGGCGACCGGACGATCAACGAGGCGCAGGCCAGGGTAGTCGAGCGAATCTTCCGCGACTACGCCGGCGGAAAATCGGCAAAGACGATCGCCTTCGCCCTGAACAAGGAAGGCATTCTGGCTCCCTCGGGCGGGGATTGGGGCTTTAGCACGATCAACGGCAATCCCAAGCGCGGGAACGGCATCCTCAATAACGAGATGTATGTCGGCAAGATCGTCTGGAACCGCCAGCGGTTCGTGAAGGACCCGGACACGGGCAAACGGCAGGCGCGACCCAACCCAGAATCCGAGTGGGTGATTCAAGACACGCCGGAACTGCGCATCATCGACGACGATCTGTGGCAAGCAGTGAAGAAGCGCCAGGCCGAAAACAAGATCGAGCGGGACGAGAACGGGCATGCCGACGTGGGGGCCATCAATTACCGTCGCCGGCCCAAGTACCTCTTCTCGGGCCTGACAAAATGCGCCTGCTGCGGCGGTGGCTACTCGGCCATATCAGCGACGCTGATCGGCTGCTCGACAGCGCGTAACAAGGGCACCTGTGCGAATCGCGTCAACATCCGGCGGGACGAGCTGGAATCGCGCGTCCTCAACGCGCTGCGCAACCGCATGCTCGATCCAAAAATCTTCGCCGCGTTCTGCGATGCCTACACGCAGGAGACAAATCGCCTACGCATGGAGAGCCGTGCCAATATCGATGCTGCGCAATCGGAGATCGATAAGATCGGTCGCGAGGAAAAGCGATTGATGGACCTCTATCTCAAGGAGGCCATTTCGATCGAAGCGGTGAAGGAGCGCGGCGACCAGCTCAAACTCCGGAAGGCCGAGCTCACGGACTTCCTGGCCGGCGCTGATGAGCCCCCTCCGCTCCTGCATCCAGCGATGGCCGGTCAGTACCGGCTACGGGTGCAGCAGCTCTACGAAACACTTCAGGATGGTTCTGAGGAGCGGCGGATCGAGGCTGCCGACGTCCTGCGCACACTGGTCGAGGACATCATCCTGACCCCGGCGGACGGTAAGATCGAGATCGACGTTCGCGGTGATCTTGCTGGAATCCTTACGCTTTCCGTCCAAACGAAAAACCCCGCCGGAGGGGCGGGGCAATCGCAAGCAAAGATGGTTGCGGGGGCAGGATTTGAACCTGCGGCCTTCAGGTTATGAGCCTGACGAGCTACCGGGCTGCTCCACCCCGCGTCAAGCGCTCGACTGTCGTCGTCGCGCGACTGTCATATAGGCGGTCGGGCGACGGGTTGGAAGGGCGGCGAGGGACAAATCGCATTTCGTCCACAGGCCGCCGCCCATCAGGTCGTCGGATTGATCCGGATGCCGAGTTCGCGCAGCTGGCGGTTCGACGCCTCGCTCGGCGCGCCCATCAGAAGGTCCTGCGCCTGCTGGTTCATCGGGAACAGCGTGATCTCGCGCAGGTTCTGAACGCCGCAGATCAGCATCACGATGCGGTCGATGCCCGGCGCCATGCCGCCATGCGGCGGCGCGCCATACTGGAAGGCGCGATAGAGGCCGCCGAACCGCTCCTCGACCGTCGTCTCGTCGAGGCCGACGAGACCGAAGGCCTTCACCATCAGCTCGGGAATGTGGTTGCGGATGCCGCCCGAGGCGATCTCGAAGCCGTTGCAGACGAGGTCGTACTGGAAGGCCTTGATCGTCAGCGGATCCTGGTTCTCCAGCGCGTCGAGCCCGCCCTGCGGCATCGAGAAGGGGTTATGCGCGAAGTCGAGCTTCTTCTCTTCCTCGCTCCACTCGAAGAACGGGAAGTCGACGATCCAGGCGAGCTCGAAGCGGTTGGTGTCGACGAGGCCGAGCTCGGTGCCGACACGCGTGCGCGCCTCGCCCGCGAAGCGGTAGAAGCTCTTCGGATCGCCGGCGACGAAGAAGACGGCATCGCCCTCGCTAAGGCCGAGCTGCTCGCGCAGCGCCTCGGTCCGCTCCTCGCCGATATTCTTGGCGACAGGGCCCGCGCCTTCGAGCGCGCCGTTCTCGGTGCGCCAGAAGATATAGCCGAGGCCCGGCTGGCCCTGGGTCTGCGCCCAGGAATTCATGCGGTCGCAGAAGGCTCTGGAGCCGCCGCCCTTGGCCGGGATCGCCCAGACCTCGGCCTTCGGATCGGCCTCGATCATGCGCGCGAACACCTTGAAGCCCGAGCCGGCGAAATGCTGCGTGACCGCCTGCATCTCGATCGGATTGCGGAGGTCCGGCTTGTCGGAACCATAGGTGCGGATGGCGGTGTCGTAGGGAATGCGGCGGAAGGTCTCCGTCACGGCCTTGCCGTCCGCGAACTCCTCGAAGAGGCCGCGCATCACCGGCTCCATCGTGCCGAGCACGTCGTCCTGCGTGACGAAGCTCATCTCGAGGTCGAGCTGGTAGAATTCGCCCGGCAGGCGGTCGGCGCGCGGGTCCTCATCGCGGAAGCATGGCGCGATCTGGAAATAGCGATCGAAGCCGGCGACCATCAGCAGCTGCTTGTACTGCTGCGGCGCCTGCGGCAGCGCATAGAACTTGCCCTGGTGGATGCGCGAGGGAACGAGGAAGTCGCGCGCGCCCTCCGGCGAGGAAGCCGTGAGAATGGGGGTCGAATATTCGGTGAAACCGATCTCGGTCATACGGCGGCGCATCGAGGCGATGACGGCGGCGCGCTTCACGATATTGGCGTGCAGCGTCTCGCGGCGCAGATCGAGGAAGCGGTATTTGAGGCGCGTGTCCTCGGGATAGTCCGGCTCGCCGAAGACCGGCAGCGGCAGCTCCTTCGCCGCCGACAGGACCTCGATCTCGGTGGCGAACAGTTCGACCGTGCCAGTGGAAAGGTTCGGGTTCACCGTCTCGGCAGTCCGCTTCTTCACGACGCCGTCGATGCGCACGCACCATTCGGAGCGGAGCTGCTCGGCCGTATGAAAGGCGGCGGAGTCCGGATCGGCGACCACCTGGGTGAGGCCGTAGTGATCGCGCAGGTCGATGAAGAGGACACCGCCATGATCACGCACGCGATGCACCCAGCCCGACAGGCGGACGGTCGCGCCTGCGTCGGTTTCGCGGAGCTGGCCGCAGGTATGGGTTCGATAGCGGTGCATGGTCTGATCCGGTCTTCGCGGTGGAAGCGCGGCGGGTGGCCCCGTCGCACGCGCGCGAAAAGCGCATGCGTCCCTTTCGTTGTCAAGGCGAAGCGGCCGTCGCGCCGCCCCCCTTGCAACGCCGGCCGGCGTCACCATCTATGGCTCATCGCAGTGAGAAACGCGGTGGGCGCGCGCCAAGCGCAGCCGCCAGCCGGCCAGGACGGATGTACTCCGGCCGGCGTCGTTTCCCGGCAAAGGTGCACACGCGCCGGAGACTGCGACATCGATCGCCCAAGCCCGTAGCCGTCGGATGCGCTTTTCTCCAATCAGCGCGTCCGGCGCCGGAGCTTGGGCTTTCCTTTTTGCGACACGCCTCCGCCCCGCGACAAGTTCGCCGGGCTGCGCTATGGAAGGCGTATGACGGATATCATCTCGACCACCGAGGCCCTTGCCGCGGCCTGTTCACGCTTCGCCAGCCACCCCTTCGTCACCGTCGATACCGAGTTCATGCGGGAGACGACCTACTGGCCGAAGCTCTGCATCATCCAGATCGCCAGCAGCGACGAAGCGGTGATCATCGACGCGGAAGCGCCGGGGCTGGACCTCGCGCCCTTCTTCGCGCTGATGGCCGACGAGCGCGTGATGAAGGTGTTCCACGCCGCGCGCCAGGACATCGAGATCGTCTGGCATCTCGGCGGCATCCTTCCGCATCCGATCTTCGATACGCAGGTCGCGGCCATGGTGTGCGGCTTCGGCGAATCGATCTCCTATGACCAGCTGGTCGGGCGCATCACCGGCCATTCGATCGACAAGTCGTCGCGCTTCACCGACTGGAGCCACCGGCCGCTCAGCGAACACCAGCTCGCCTATGCCCTCGCCGACGTGACGCATCTGCGCGACGTCTATCTCGCGCTCAGCGAAAAGCTGCAAAGCCAGGGGCGCAGCGAGTGGGTGGCCGAGGAGATGAACGTCCTCACCTCGGTCGAAACCTATCAGGTGGAGCCCGAGAACGCCTGGAAGCGGCTGAAGATGCGGATCAAGAAGCCGCTGCAGCTGGCCGTTCTCATGGAGCTTGCCGCCTGGCGCGAGCGCGAGGCGCAGGCGCGCGACGTGCCACGCGGCCGCATCATCAAGGATGACGCGATCCACGAGATCGCCGAGCAGCACCCGACGACTCCCGAGGCTCTCGGTCGCCTGCGCACCATTCCGAAGGGCTTCGAGCGCTCGCGGACGGGAGAGGACATCCTCGCCGCCGTTCGCCGGGCGATGGCGATCCCCAAGGACCAGTTGCCGCGCGTCCCGAAGGTGAAGCCGCTCTCGGACGGCAACGGCGCCGCGGTCGACCTCCTGAAGGTGCTGCTCAAGATGACGAGCGAGGAGCATGGGGTCGCGGCCCGCGTCATTGCGACCATCGACGAGCTCGAGGCGATCGCTGGCGACGACGCGGCCGATGTCGCCCCGCTTGCCGGCTGGCGGCGCGAACTCTTCGGCGACAACGCGCTCAAGCTGAAGCGCGGCGAGATTGCGCTCCGCCTCGAAGGCAGGCGCGTCAGCATCGTCGCGGGCGGCACGGCGGAAGGTCGAATGTGACTGAGGCCACTATACGCCGTCGCGGCATGCGATAGACTCCGTGTCGTCCTCGGGAGGCGGGATGCGGAGTATCTTCGTTGTCGTCGGCTATGCGGCAGCTGGCCTGGCTGCCATCGCAGCCGGCGTGCTGGTTTTTGCCTGGTTCGGCAGCGAGGCGCGGCGCAACCGCGTCATCTCGGTCAATGTGGCGCCGATCGCGGTGGCCACATCGCCGGCCGACATCGCCCGCGGGCGATATCTCTACGAGACGCGCGGCTGCCAGCAGTGTCACGGAGCGAACGGCGCCGGCCGCGTCGTGATCGACGAAGGCGGGCTGCTGGTCCGCGCCCCCAACATCACGCCGGCGGTGGGGACGGCCACGTCCTTCTTCGGGCCGCTCGACTGGGTACGCCTGCTGCGCCATGGCGTGAAGCCGGACGGCCGGCCGGCGCTGATCATGCCGAGCGAGGAATATGCGCGGATGACCGATCGCGAGATCGGCCAACTCATCGGCTATGTGCGCTCGCTGCCGGCTGTCGAGGGTCAGACGGCGGAGATCCAGCTGCCGCTCACGGCCCAGCTGCTCTATGCCATCGGCTATATGCCGGACGCCGCCGCGCGGATCGATCACGACGCACCCGCGCCGGCACCGATCGAGCCCGCGGTGACGATTGCCTATGGCGATCATGTCGCCGACATCTGCCGCAACTGCCACAACGCTGCGCTCTCGGGCGGTCCTATCCCGCTCGCGCCGGGCGACTGGCCCGAGGCGGCCAATCTGACGCCCGGCCCGGGTGGCGTGATGGCGCGCTATGCGGACGCCGACGCCTTCTCCGCCATGCTGAAGACCGGGCTCCGTCCGGACGGAACGCCGATCGAGGTCATGCCCTTCGGCATGCTTAGGAAGCTGGACGAGACCGATGTCGCCGCCCTGCATCTCTTCCTGACGAACCTGCCCGCCAGGAAGACCGGCGAACTCTGAGCACCGCTATTCCAGCTGGATCGCCGGGCTCATGGCCGAGAGCTTGGCGAGTTGCGTCACGCGGCGGCTGAGGCGCGAGCCGACCAGCGGGGCGAGATCGTGGGGCAGCACCAGCGTCAGCTTGTCGCCGCGCGCCTCGAAGCGGGTGCGGGGAATGACGCCGCCCATCGAGCCCGAAATCATGTAGGCGACGCGCAGCGCCATGCCGAGCGCGCGGGCCCGCTCTATGAGCCGAGTCGTCGCGAGTTCGCGGATGCGCGAGGAGATGTTCTCGTCGACGATGCCCTCGTGGCGATAATAGTTCGCCAGCGCCAGGTAAGCGCGTCCCGGGTGATCGATGCCGACAAAAGCGCCATGCGAGATGAGGTTGAGGCTCTGCTCGCCGCGATAATCGGGATGGCCGCGCCAGCCGATATCGGCAAGGAGGCAGGCGGCGATGCGCAGGCGGACCTCGTCCTCCGTCTCGTCGAGACCCATCGCCGCCAGGGCATGGCCCGACCAAGGTCCGAGTTCGCGCGCGTGAAGCGGCGAGCGCGAGCGCAACAGCGCGAGCTCCTCCGACGCGGCGATCAGCGGATCCTCCGCCTTCTCCTCGTCGCCGAGCAGGTCATAGAGCAGACCTTCGCGGACGCCGAGCGCCGACAGCACGATCTGCGACGGCTTCATGATGCGGATCACTTCGGCGAGCACCACGGCGCCATAGGGCAACAGCGCGCGGCGGCTCTTCGAGACGGCCTCGATCGAATCGAGCGATTCGGAATCCCGCCGCGCCACCATGCGGCAGAACTCGAGCGCCTCGTCGGCGGGAATGGCGTATTCGTGCATGATATGCAGCGGATAGCCCTTCTGCCGCATATGCAGGCGCGCCAGCGAACGCCAGGTGCCGCCGATCGCATAGAAGGTCCGGCCCGCCCCGCCCGGCAGGACGCGGGAGCCCGACAGCGCCTCGACGACGATCTTCTCCGCCTTGCGGACGGTGCGCTCGGAGGACTCCTCGAGGCGCAGGCCGCCCAGCGGGAAGGTCTCGCCCGTGCCGATCGCCGAGCCGCGGACATCGACCACTTCGAGGCTGCCGCCGCCGAGATCGCCGGCGATGCCGTCAGGGCGGTGGATACCCGAGAGCACGCCCATCGCCGACAGCCGCGCCTCTTCCGGCCCCGAGAGCAGCGCGGGATGAACGCCGGTGATCTCCTCGACGGCGTCGAGGAAGCCCTTGCCGTTGCTGGCGTCGCGCGCCGCCGCTGTCGCGAGCACATGCAGCGTCTTCACGTGCATCTGCCGGCAGAGCACCATGAAGCGCCGGATCGCGGCCAGCGACGTCTCGACAGCCTCGTCGTTGAGGCGGCCCGTCGTCGCGATGCCGCGGCCGAGCCCGGCCAGTTCCTTCTCGTTGAAGAGCGGCATCGGCGAGCGGCTCATCCGCTCATAGACGACCAGGCGGACGGAGTTGGAGCCGATGTCGATGATGGCGACCGGACCGCTGCCATTCAGCCGTCCGGGCGCGTGTTCGTCCTCGCTATGACCCTCGGGTCTCTCAGTGCTTGGAATGCTTGCCGCCGATCGAGCGCGGCGAACTGGTCTTGAGAGATTTTCCACGTCCAGACAGACTCGGGTTTGTCATAAAGTACTGATGCGCATTGAAGGGCTCTTCGCCCTTGCGCGGGACGATGCGGCGAGAGGAACCATCCGGCAGAATTTCCCAGCTCTGCTGGTTATCCTTGAGATTGGCCACCATGATCTGGTCGAGAACCTGCTCATGGACGGTCGCATTCTGCATCGGGATCATCGCTTCGACGCGACGATCGAGGTTGCGCGGCATCATGTCCGCCGAGCCGATATAAACAATCGCCTCGGGCGACGGCAAGCCGTGGCCATTGCCGAAAGCCAGAATGCGGGCGTGCTCAAGGAACCTGCCCACAATTGATTTCGCGCGGATACGGTCGGAAAGGCCCGGCACGCCCGGGCGGAGACAGCAGATGCCGCGTACGACGATGTCGACTTCGACACCGGCGCGGCTCGCATCATAGAGCGCGTCGATGATCTGCGGATCGACGAGCGAGTTCATCTTCATCCAGATGGCGCCCGGACGTCCCGCCTTCGCATGCTCGATCTCGGCATAGATCAGGTCGAGAATACGCTTCCTGAGGAAATGCGGGGAGGTCGAGAGGCTCTCGATCTCGACCGGCTCGGAATAGCCGGTGATGTAGTTGAACACGCGTGCCACGTCGCGGGCGATGGCCGGATCGTCGGAGAAATAGGACAGGTCCGTGTAGATCCGCGCGGTGATCGGGTGATAGTTGCCCGTCCCGATATGGACATAGCTGCGCAGCTGGCCGCCCTCCCGGCGCACGACCAGCGAGAGCTTCGCGTGGGTCTTGAGCTCGATGAAGCCGTAGACGACCTGCACGCCGGCGCGCTCCAGATCGCGCGCCCACTTGATGTTGGCCTCCTCGTCGAAGCGCGCCTTCAGTTCGACCAGCGCCGTCACCGACTTGCCGGCCTCCGCCGCTTCGGCGAGGGCCTGAACGATCGGCGAGTTCTTCGAGGTGCGATAGAGCGTCTGCTTGATCGCGACGACATCGGGATCGAGCGCCGCCTGGCGCAGATACTGCACCACGACGTCGAAGCTCTCATAGGGATGGTGGACGATCAGGTCCTTCTGGCGGATCGCCGCGAAGCAATCCCCGCCATGCTCCCGAATGCGCTCGGGAAATCGGGCCTGGTAGGGGGGGAACTTGAGCGCAGGCCGATCGACGCCGACGAGCTGCGAGAGGTCGTTGAGCGCGAGCATGCCCTCGACGAGGAACACCTCGTCCGGCAGCACGGCAAGCGCGCCGGCAACGAAGTTGCGCAGCGGCTCCGGCGTCGCCTGCTCGATCTCGAGACGGATCACGGAACCGCGTCGGCGGCGCTTCAGCGCCGTCTCGAAGAAGCGGACGAGATCCTCGGCCTCTTCCTCCACCTCGAGTTCGCTGTCGCGGATGATGCGGAAAGCGCCCTGCCCTTCGACGACATAGCCCGGGAACAGGCGGGCCGTGAACAGCGAAACGGTCTGCTCCAGGCTGATGAAGCGATCGACGCCGGGCGCCGATTCCGGCAGCCGGATGAAGCGGTCGATGGTCATCGGGATGCGCAGCAGCGCCGTCATCCGCGTGCCGGTCGCCGGACGGGCGAGCTGCAGGATCAGCGAGAAGCCGAGATTGGGGATGAACGGGAAAGGATGCGCCGGATCGATCGCGAGGGGCGTCAGGATCGGGAACACCGCGTCGAGGAAATAGGCTTCGAGCCAGGCGCGGTCGCTCTCGGTCAGATCCGCAGGATCGACCGCGACGATACCCACCGCGTCGAGCTCGCGCTTCAATTCGCCCCAACGGGTCTGCTGATCGCTGGCGAGGCGCGCGACGGCATCCGAGATCTTCGAGAGCTGCTCGCTCGGCGTCAGGCCGTCATCGCTGGTGAGGCCGAGGCCCTCCCGCTGCTGGCCGCGAAGGCCCGCGACGCGGACCATGAAGAACTCGTCGAGATTGTTGGCCGAGATCGAAAGGAAGCGGAGCCGTTCCAGAACCGGGTGGTTCGGGTTGCCGGACTCCTCCAGGACGCGACGGTTGAATTCAAGCCAGGAGAGCTCGCGATTGACGAAGCGCTCCGGGCTGTGGCGGAGCTTCTGACCCTCGAGCTCCATCTCTGCGACTGCTTCGAGGGCCTTGCCGGCGTCGGGATTCGTCTGGTCCATGGCGTTTCCGATCAGGGTTCATCCCTGCACTCATACTGTCAGAATGTGACGGTTTCGTCATGGCGACGCAGATCGCGCATCCGGCCGCGCAATCCTCACGCGGGATCGGCGCCGAGGCCCTGCAGCACGCGGGCCGCGAGCTGGCGCGTCACCGGCCGCCCCTCCGCCAGCGCCTCGGCATCGAGCGCCGCGACGATCCGGCTCGCGGCCTCGAAGGAGCGCTCCATGCGGCGGGAGAGATAGCCGACCAGCGTCGGATCGACCGCGATTTGGCGGTCGGCGAAGAGCTTCATCATCACCCGTTCGAGCAGCTCATCGTCGGGGGCGAGGAGGGTCACCGGCACGGCGGCGCGGAGGCGCGACATGAGGTCCGGCAGGTCGAAGCCGATCTCGGCCGGCGCAGTCCGGCTGGTGAGCACGGCGAAGGCGGAGCGCTCGCGCACCAGATTGAGAAGGTGGAACAGCCCCCGCTGGTCGACGCCTTCGGCATCGATCGCCTCGACGAGGACAGCGCCTCCAGCGACGAGCGCGCCGAGATCGGCAGCGGCAAGCGCGGTCGCGGCGACGAGCGATGCGCCGCTCTCCTCGCGCCAGATGGCGCCGAGATGGCTCTTGCCCGATCCGGCGGGGCCGATGAGGATCGCCACGCGGTTCGGCCAGTCGGGATAGCTGTCGACGAGGGCGAGGCCGGCCGCATTGGCGGCGCCGGGGAGAAAATCCGCGCGGCCGAGCTGTGGTGGATGCGGTAGCGCCAGCGCGAGCTGCCGCTCCTCAGTCATCGTCCGCGACCCCGGCATCGCCGCGATAGATCGGGCTCGTCAGATAGCGGGCGATGATGAATCGCACGAGCACGCCGATGGCGGCCGAGGCCGGAACGGCGATGAGCAGGCCGACAAAGCCGAACAGCACGCCGAAGGCGAACAGCGCGAACATCAGCCAGACGGGATGAAGACCGACGCTGGCGCCGACCAGACGCGGCTGCAGGATATTGCCCTCGAAGAACTGCCCCGTGAGGAACACCGCGATCACGGCCCCGATCCAGAACCAGTCCGGCCAGAACTGGACGAGGGCAACGCCGACCGAGACGACGAAGCCGATGGTCGTTCCCACATAGGGGATGAAGGAGAGGATGCCGGCGCCGAGCCCGATCAGGAGCCCGAAATTCAGCCCGAGCAGGGCAAGGCCGAGGCCGTAGAACGAGCCCAGGATGATGCAGACGAGCCCTTGCCCGCGCACGAAGCCGGCGATGGCCGAATCCGAGTCGCGTGCCAGCATGCGCACCGTCTCGACATGGTCGCGCGGCACCCAGCTGTCAATGCGGGCGACCATCTTGTCCCAGTCGACCAGCATGTAGAAGGCAACGACCGGCGTGACCACGAGCAGCGAGACGATGTCGACCAGCGCCGATCCGCCGCTCCACAGCGATTTCAACAGCGTCGACAGCCAGGACGCCGCCTGGCTCATCAATTGGCCCATCGAACTCTGCAGCTGCGCGGCATCGACGCGGAAGAGGTCGCCAACCCGCGAGGAGAGCAGCGCATTGGCCAGCGCCTGCAGCTGCGTCGCATAGTCCGGGATGCGCTCGATGAAGCCGGCCAGCTGATTGAGCAGCACCGGTATCAGCACCACGAACATCAGCACGAGGAGCAGCACGAAGACGACGAGGATGATCAGAGAGGCCGCCATGCGGCTGAAACCGCGCCGCTCGAACCAGTCGGCGACCGGGTCGAGCGCATAGGCCACCGCCATGCCGGCGATGAACGGCAGCAGGACCGTGCGGAAGACGACGAGAAACAGGATGAAGGCGGCGAGAGCGCCGACCCAGAAAATGACTTGCCGCTGCAGGCTCAAGGCGCCGGTCCCCCGTCTGCCCCATGGGCGTCGCGTCCAGATAGGACGAGCGCGGAACGGCGGTCAAGCGCATGCTGCGCCGCGACAAAGGCCGCGCGGCGCGATTCCCCGTTGACGGACGGGCGGCGCTATGGTCCTCCCTGCGCCATCGCAACCGGAAGGCCACGATGATCGACCAGAGCCCCCGTGCCAATGCCCTCAGCTATGCCGATGCCGGGGTCGATATCGACGCCGGCAATCTTCTCGTCCAGCTCATCAAGCCGCTGGTCAAGGCGACGCGGCGGCCGGGCGCGGATGCCGAGATCGGTGGCTTCGGCGGCGTCTTCGATCCGAAGGCGGCCGGCTACAACGATCCGCTGCTGGTCGCGGCCAATGACGGCGTCGGCACCAAGCTGCGCGTCGCCATCGAGACCGGCCATCACGACACGGTCGGCATCGATCTCGTCGCGATGTGCGTCAACGATCTCGTCGTGCAGGGCGCCGAGCCGCTCTTCTTCCTCGACTATTTCGCGACCGGCAAGCTCGACCCGCACGAGGCGGCCGCCGTGGTCGGAGGGATCGCCGAGGGCTGCCGGATCGCCGGCTGCGCGCTGATCGGCGGCGAGACGGCCGAGATGCCGGGCATGTACAGCGCCGGCGACTATGACCTCGCCGGCTTCGCGGTCGGCGCCGTCGAGCGCGACCGGCTGCTGCCACGCGGCGATGTCGCCGAGGGCGACGTGGTGCTCGGCCTCGCCTCGTCGGGGGTCCATTCCAACGGCTTCTCGCTCGTCCGCAAGATCGTGTCGCTCTCCGGCGCCTATTTCGAGGATCCGGCGCCGTTCGATCCGTCGCAGAGCCTCGGCCGCGCTCTGCTCGTGCCGACGCGCATCTATGTGAAGCCGCTGCTCGCCACGTTCCGCGCCACCCGGGCCGTGAAGGCGCTCGCCCATATCACCGGCGGCGGCTTCGTCGACAATATCCCGCGCGTTCTGCCCGAGGGCCTCGCCGCGGCGATCGATCTTTCGGCCGTCGTGCCGCCGCCCGTCTTCGGCTGGCTGGCGCGCACCGGCGGCGTCACCACGCGCGAGATGCTGCGCACCTTCAACTGCGGCGTCGGCATGATCGTCGTCGTGGCGGCGGAGGATGCCGACAGCGTCACGGAACTGCTCGTCGGCGCCGGCGAGCGCGTCATGCGCCTCGGCAGCATCGTCCCCTCCTCCGGCGAAGGCGTCGAATTCTCCGGAAGCCTCGCGCTGTGAGCGGCGTGCGCAAGCGCGTCGCGGTCCTCATTTCCGGCCGCGGCTCCAACATGGCATCGCTGATCGAGGCGGCGGCCGACCCCGCCTATCCGGCCGAGATCGCGCTCGTCCTCGCCAACCGCCATGACGCGGCCGGTCTCGACCGCGCGAGAGCCGCCGGCATCGCGGCGGACGCCATCGACCACAAGGCGTTTCCGGACCGGCGGAGCTTCGACGCGGCGCTCGACGCGCGCCTCCGGGCCGAGCGGATCGACCTCGTCTGCCTCGCCGGATTCATGCGGCTGCTGACGCCAGACTTCGTCGAGGGCTGGCGCGACCGGATGATCAACATCCACCCCTCGCTGCTGCCGCTCTTCCCGGGCCTGCACACGCATCGCCGCGCCATCGAGGCGGGCATGACGCTCGCCGGCTGCACGGTGCATTTCGTGCGCGCCGAAATGGACTCGGGACCGATCATCGGCCAGGCCGTGGTGCCGATCGCGCCCGGCGACAGCGAGGACAGCCTCGCCGCCCGCGTCCTCGCCGCCGAACACCGGCTCTATCCGCTGGCGCTGGCGCTCGTCGCCGACGGCCTCGCCCGCGTCGAGGGCGAACGGCTGGTGCTGGATGCAGAGCTTCCGATCGACCGTTCCGGCATGCTGGTCGCGCCGGCGTTCGGGTAGGCGTGACCGAGAAGGCCCTCACCCCGCCCTCTCCCAGGGGGGAGGGGGTTCGGTCGTGCGGGCTGATGGGTCTCGGCCATCGATGACGGCGCCCCCCTCTCCCACCGGGAGAGGGCCGGGGTGAGGGCCTTCGCTCCCCCTCAGACCAGGAACTGGCCGCCGCTGGCGTCGATGAGTTCGCCGGTCACCCAGCGGGCGTCGTCGGAGGCGAGGAAGGCGACGATGTCGGCCACGTCCTCGACCTCGCCGACGCGGTTGAACACCGAGCGAGCAGACGCCACCTCGGCGCCGCCGGGATTGTTGACCCAGCCGCTCATGTCGGTGCGGATGATGCCGGGCAGCACGGCATTGACCGTGATGCCGCGCGCGCCGAAGGCCTTGGCGTGGCTGCGGGTCATGGCGTCGAGCGCCGCCTTGGTCATGCCGTAGACGATCGCGTTCGGGAACGGCAGCTTCGCGAGGCCCGACGAGATGTTGACGATGCGCCCGCCATCGGCGAGCCGCGGCGCGAGAGCCTGCGTCACGAAGAACGGCGTCTTCATATTGAGTGCCACGAGGCTGTCGAACGCCTCCTCGCTCGCCTCGACGCCTTCCTTGGCGCTGCGGCCGGCATTGTTGACGAGGATGTCGAGCCGCTCCTCCGACGGGATGCCCGCGACGAGCGCCGCGATTCCCGAAGCGTCGCCGAGCACCGCCTCGACCAGGAAGCTCGATCCGCCGATGGCGTCGATGGCGTCGGCGAGGTCGCGCGCCGCATCGGCGCTGTGGCCGTAATGGATGCCGATCCGCGCACCGTCGCGCGCGAGGCGGAGCGCGATCGCCCGGCCGATGCCGCGCCCCGCGCCGGTGACCAGCGCCGTCTTGCCGTCGAGCCGTCTCGTCATGGCGCTTTCCTCATGCCGCTCTCCTCACCCAGACCTTGGTGTCATGCACCGCCGCGCCGCCGAAGGGCGCCACCGGATCGGCGCCGGTCAGCGTGTTGATGCCCTTGCCGTCGGCGAAGGCCGAATTGGGCCAGAGCCCTTCCGAGATCACGACGCCGCGCTTCAGCCCGTCGAACAGTCTCAGATGCAGCGTCACCGCGCCGCGGCCGTTGCCGACCACGACCCGCTCGCCCTCGGCAAGGCCGAGCGTGGCCGCGTCCTCGGGATGGATCATCAGCTCCGGCCGCCCTTCCTTGGCGATGGAGCCCGGCGTCTCGTTGAAGCTCGAATTCAAGAAAGATCGCGCCGGCGAGGTCGCGAGGCGGAAGGGATGCTCGGCATCGGCCGCCTCGATCGCCTGCCAATGGTCTGGGAATTCCGGCATTGCCGCATGCGGGCCGACGGCGCCGTAATTCTCGTTGTCGACCGACGTCCAGTCGACGCGGAAATGATAGCGCCCGTCCGCATGGCCGAAGCCGTTCAGGAAATGTGCCTCCTCGAAGGGCGTCTGGCAATCGATCCAGCGCAGGCTCTCCAGCCGCTCCAGCGTTCCCCAGCCCGACGAAACGAGCATCTCGTCGATCAGCTCGCGCTCGCTCATGCCATAGGCCGGATGCTCGAGGCCGAGACGGCGGGCGAGGCCGGCGATGACCCGATGATTGGTCCGGCATTCGGCCGGCGGCTCGACCTGCTTGCCGCCGAAGAGGAGATACTGGTGGCCGCCGCCCTTGTAGATGTCGTCATGCTCCAGGAACATCGTCGCCGGCAGCACGATATCGGCCATCTTCGCCGTGTCGGTCATGATCTGCTCATGCACCGCGACGAAGAGATCGTCGCGCGCGAAACCCTGCTTCACCAGCGTCTGGTCCGGGCAGACCGAGACGGGATTGGTGTTCTGCACGATCATCGCCGTGACCGGCGGCCCGCCCTTCAGCGCGTCGGGATCGCCCACGAGGATCGGGCCGGTGCGCGACTGGTCAAGCTGGCGGATATCCGGATCGATGAGGTCGAGGCCTTCGATCGCCGTCTTGTCGAGATGGAAGATGCCGCTGTTGGAATGGAAGGCCCCGCCGCCCTCATATTGCCAGGCGCCGCTGACCGCCGGGATCGACAGCACGGCATGCATGGCGACGGCGCCATTCCTCTGGCGCGAGAAGCCGTAGCCGATGCGGAAGAATGTCCGCTTCGTCGTGCCGACGAGGCGGGCGAAGCTCTCGATCTCCTCGACGGAAAGACCGGTGATCGCCGCCGCCCAGTCCGGCGTGCGCGAGGCAAGATGCGCCTCCAGCGCTTCCGGCGCGTCGGTATAGCGGGCGAGATAGGCGCGGTCGGCGAAGCCGTCGCGGAAGAGCACATGCATGACGGCGCAGGCGAGCGCGCCATCCGTTCCTGGTTTGAGGCAGAGCGCGAGGTCGGCCTGCTTCATCGTCTCGTTCTGGTAGATGTCGATGGCGACGATCTTGGCGCCGCGCTCCTTCCGCGCGCGGATGGCGTGGGTCATGACATTGACCTGCGTCGCCACCGCATAGGTGCCCCAGAGCACGACGCAGTCGGACTTCGCCATCTCGCGCGGATCGGAGCCGGCGATGGCGCCCGCGCCGGCGATATAGCCGGTCCAGGCCATGTTGGTGCAGATCGTGCCGTAGAAGCCGGAATAGCGCTTCTGGTGGCGCAGGCGATTGATGCCGTCGCGCTGCACGAGGCCCATGGTTCCGGCATAGTAATAGGGCCAGACCGTCTCGCTGCCGAGCCGCGCCTCGGCCTTGACGAAGGCCTCGGCGATCTCGTCGAGCGCCTCCTCCCAGCCGATCGCCTGCCAGTCCCCACTTCCCTTTTCGCCTTTGCGGCGAAGGGGTTGCGTCAATCGGTTCGGATTGTGAATCCGCTCGGCATAGCGCGCGACCTTGGCGCAGATGACGCCCGCCGTATAGTCGTTGTCCTTCGCCCCGCGCACGCGCCCGATCCGCCGCCCGTCGATGATCTCGACATCGAGCGCACAGGTCGACGGACAATCATGCGGACAGGCCGAATGGCCGATGCGGAGCGGCACGTGCTGGTTCATGGGAGTCCTTTTCCGGCTTCCCGCGTTTATGCCGCGCCGCCGGAGCGCTGTCGAGCGACGCCGCAATGCCGGAGCCGCTCTGGCGCGCGCCGGGCCGGGGCGTTAAGCAGGCTGTCATGAACTATCGCCACGCCTATCACGCCGGAAACTTCGCCGATGTCGTCAAGCATGCGGTGCTTGCGCTGCTGATCGAGCGGCTGAAGGCGAAGGACAAGGGCTTCCGGGTCATCGATACCCATGCCGGGATCGGGCTCTATGACCTCCAGGGGCCGCTGGCCGGCAAGACCGAGGAGTGGAAGCGCGGCGTCGGCCGGCTGGTGAATGCCGATCTCTCGCCGGTCAAGATGCCCGCGAAGCTCGCCGAGGTGCTGGCGCCCTATTTCGCGGCGCTGCGCGCGGCCAATCCCGAGGGGCGGCTGCGCTTCTATCCCGGCTCGCCGGTGCTGGCGCGGCTGTTGCTGCGGCCCGTCGACCGGCTGACCGCGGTCGAGTTGCATCCGGACGACGCGCGGCAGCTGATGGCGCGCTTCGCCGGCGACATCCAGGTCAAGGCGATCGAACTCGACGGCTGGCTGGCGCTCGGCTCCTTCGTGCCGCCCAAGGAGCGGCGCGGTCTCGTGCTCGTCGATCCGCCCTATGAGGAGCAGAACGAGTTCCGCACCCTCACTGAGGGCTTCATCAAGGCCTGGCAGCGCTGGCCGACCGGCGTCTACGCGCTCTGGTATCCGGTGAAGGACATCGGCGCGGTGAAGAATTTCCACAAGCGCCTCGCCGAGAGCAACATTCCGCGGCTGCTCGCCGCCGAACTCTGGGTCCGCGAGCGCGCGACCCCGGACAGCTTCAACGGCACCGGCCTCGTCATCTGCAACCCGCCCTGGAAGCTCGACGCGGCGCTGGAAACGCTGCTGTCGGGCCTCGTCCCCCTTCTCGGCGAGGACGAGGCGGCCGGCCGGCGCTCGTGGTGGATCCGCGGCGAGGAATAGCGGCTCAAAAACCGCGCGTTCCCGGCGCGTCGAAATCGAGAACCGGCCCGAGCGGCACGATGCCCGTCGGGTTGATCATGCGGTGGCTCTCGTAATAGTGGCCCTTGATATGGGCGAAATCGACCGTCTCGCGGATGCCCGGCACCTGGTAGAGCTCGCGCGTATAGGACCAGAGCGCGGGATAGTCCGAAAGGCGGCGGATATTGCACTTGAAGTGGCCGACATAGACCGGATCGAAGCGCAGCAGCGTCGTCCACAGCCGCCAGTCGGCCTCGGTCTGCCGGTCGCCAGCCAGCCAGGGCTGGCGTGACAGGATGCCCTCCAGCCAGTCGAGGCTCTCGAAGAGCGGCACCACCGCCTCCTCATAGGCCGACTGCGTCGTCGCGAAGCCGGCGCGGTAGACGCCGTTGTTGACGGTGTCGTAGATTCGTGTGTTGAGCGCGTCGATTTCTGTGCGGAAACCGTCGGGATAATAGTCGCCCTCCGTCGCGCCGACGCTGTCGAAAGCGCTGTTCAGCATGCGGATGATCTCGGCGGATTCGTTCGAGACGATCGTCTTCGTCTCGCGGTCCCACAGCACCGGCACGGTGACGCGGCCGGAATAGGTCGGGTCGGCCAGCGTATAGACCTGGTGCAGGAATTCCTTGCCGTTGACGAGATCGCCGGTGACGCCGGGGCCGGGCTCGAAGGTCCAGCCGTTCTCCAGCATGCGCCAATGCACGACGGAATAATCGATGATGCCCTCTAAGCCCTTGAGCGCGCGGAAGATCATCGTGCGATGCGCCCAGGGACAGGCCCTCGCGATATAGAGATGATAGCGCCCCGGCTCGGCCCTGAAGCCGCCCTTGCCGGTCGGCCCGGCGCTGCCGTCCGGCGTCACCCAGTTGCGGAAGCCCGCGGTCGAGCGCACGAAGCGGCCGCCGCTCTTCGACGTGTCATACCATTGGTCGCGCCAGACGCCGTCGATCAGAAGTCCCATCGGCCTGCTCCTTGTTTGCTTGCCATCATGTGCGGGCGTGGCGGAAATGTCGCCAGTCCTGATCGAGGCGACAACACGTTCACCGATCCGCCGCGAGCGCCTTGACCCTTGCCGCGCCGCGACGCATCGTCGGCCCGGTCTCACGCTTCGCCCGGGAGTCGCCGCCATGCTGCGCGCCGCCATCGTCCTCGCCCTTCTCGCCGCCGTCGCCGTTCCGGCTGCCTCGGCCGGCACGCGCTCGCTCGACGATCCGAGCGTCACGGTCGGCTCCTGGAGCCGCGGCAAGGTTCCGCTCTGCGACGAGCCGTCTGTTATCCGCCAGATCTCCAGCCGTTATCACACGGCCAATGTGAAGACCTGGGGCAACGATCTCGCGATCGGTTCGGTTCAGCGCATCGTGCAGACGCGTTGGGAGCCGGCCAATCCGGGCCTGATCGACCGCCGCTTCTGCCATGCGCGGGTCGAGCTCTCCAACGGCCATCCGGACGATCTCTATTACCTGATCGAGGAGCGGCAGGGCATCGCCTCGATCGGCTGGGGCGTCGAGTTCTGCTTCCCCAACCAGGACCCGTGGCGGGTCTATGACGGCTACTGCCGCACGGTGCGCGCTGCGGAGCAGTAAGGGGCGATCGCCGCGAATCGCGGAGGCGCGTGCATGCGCTGCGGGCTCAGGACCCTCGCGATCCTGTTCGGGCTCCTCGCCGGCCTGGTGACGGCCGCCGCCGAGGATCGACCGGGCGATTTCGATTTCTACGTGCTGTCGCTCTCCTGGTCGCCGACCTATTGCCTCGGCGAAGGCCGCGACGACCGCATCCAGTGCGGCGGGCGACCCTATGCCTTCGTCGTACATGGGCTGTGGCCGCAATATGAGCGCGGCTATCCGAGCGACTGCGCGGTCGGCGATACGCGCGTTCCCCGGCGCACGGTCGATGCGATGCTCGACCTGATGCCGAGCCCCTCGCTGATCCGCCACGAATGGCGCAAGCACGGCACCTGTTCCGGGCTCGATCAGCGGGACTATTTCGCGCTTGTCCGCGAAGCCCGTGCCGCCGTCAATATTCCGCCGGCCTTCGTCGATCTCGACGATCCGCTGACCGTCTCGCCCGAGGCCATCGAAGCGGCCTTCCTCAAGGCGAATCCCGGCCTGCCGCGCGACGGCTTCGCCGTCATCTGCAACTCCCGCCGCCTGAGCGAGGTGCGCGTCTGCATGACCCGCGACCTCGCCTTCCGCCCCTGCCCCGAGGTCGATCGCAACGCCTGCCGCCGGCCGAGCGTCGTGATGCCGCCGGTGCGCTGACCTCCTTTCCCGGAACGCCCGATGCCTACGCTCCGCTCGTCTCCTGCCTCGCCCTTCGGCCGCAAGGTCAAGCTCGTCGCCTATCGCCTCGGGCTGATGGACCGGATCGAGGTCGTCAATGCCGATACGGCCGATCCTTCGGATTCGCTGCGCGGGCAGAACCCGCTCGGCAAGATCCCGGCGCTGATCCTGGACGACGGGCAGGTGCTCTACGATTCCCGCGTCATCGTCGACTATCTCGACCATCTCGCCGGCGGCGGCGGTGTCATTCCGGCTGATCCGGCCCTGCGCTTCCCTGCGCTGACGATGCAGGCGCTGGCCGATGGCGTGATGGATGCCGCGCTGCTGCAGGTCTACGAAAAGCGCTGGCGCGACGAAGGCCTCCGGAGCGAGCGCTGGGCGTCGCATCAGGCCGACAAGGTGGCGCGCGGCCTCGCCGCATTCGAGGCGAGTGACCTTTCCGGGCCGATCCATATCGGCCATATCGCGCTTGCGTGTGCTCTCGGCTATCTCGATCTCCGCTTCGGCGGCGACTGGCGGCAGACGCATCCGGCGCTGGTACGCTGGCTGGACGTCTTCGCCGCCGCCAATCCCGCCTTCGACAAGACCCGCCCGCCCGTCTGACACCGATCGAGGAGATCGCCATGAGCTTTTCCGCCCGCGACGCGGCGACCCTTGCCACCATCCTCGACGAGGCTGCCGCTGCTGAAATCCTTCCGCGCTTCCGCCGCCTCGGCGAGGGCGCCGTACGCGAGAAAACTTCGGCCGAGGATCTCGTCACCGACGCCGATGTGGCGGCGGAGAAGGCGATCACGGCCGCGCTCGGCAAGGCTTTTCCGGGCGCACTGGTGCTCGGCGAGGAAGCGGTTTCCGAGCATGGCGAGCAGCTTCTCGACGCGCTCGGCGATGCCGACCTCGCCTTCGTGATCGATCCGGTTGACGGCACGCGCAACTTCGCCTCCGGGCTGACCCTCTTCGGCGTCATGGCCGGCGTCGTCGCGAAGGGCGAGGTCGTGGGCGGCGTCATCCTCGATCCGATCGGGGGCGACTGGTCGGTGGCGCTTCGCGGCGAAGGCGCATGGACCGAGACACGCGACGGAAGCCGGGTCGATCTGAAAGTGGCGAAGCCGAAGCCGGTCGACGAGATGGTCGGCTTCTGTGCCTGGTGGCTGCTGGACGAGCCGCTGCGCTCGCAACTGGCGGCGAATTGCGCGAGCGTCGCTGCCGTCGCCAATTATCGCTGCGCCGCGCATGAATATCGGCTCATCGCCGGCGGCCACGCCCATTTCTCATGCTTCAGCAAGCTGATGGTCTGGGACCATGCGGCAGGGTGGCTGCTGCACCGGGAGGCCGGCGGCTATTCGCGCCGCTATGACGGCAGCGCCTATTCGCCGCTCCATCGCTCGGGCGGCCTGCTCTGCACCCCCGACGAGGACAGCTGGAACGCGCTGCACGAGGCGCTGTTCAGGGGAACCGTCTACGCGCGCTGAAGCGTTCGCTCGTCGCCGCGCGATCCGGCAAAGGGTACCCGAAGCCGCTTCGCCGCCCTATGTTCCGCTTCCGGCGGCACAGAGGGTATCCGGCATGTCGAATGAGAGGCGCGTCGCGCTGGTGACGGGCGCCGCCCGGCGTATCGGGCGCGCCATCGCCGAAGACTTGGCCGAGGCAGGATTCGCCGTCGCGATCCACTGCAACCGCTCGCGCGCGGATGCGGATACGCTGGCGGCATCGATCCGCGCCAGAGGCGGCCACGCCACGGTGATAGCCGCGGACCTCGCCGATCTTGCCCGCGTCCCGGCGATCGTTGCCGAGGCTGCGGAGGCACTCGGTCCGCCGACGCTGCTCGTCAACAACGCCTCGATCTTCGAAGCCGATGGCATCGGCGCCTTTGACGCGGCGCTGTTCCAGCGCCAGCTCGCCGTCAATCTCACCGCACCGGTGCTGCTCGCCGACGCCTTCGCCGCCGCGCTGCCGGAGCGCGAGCAGGGCCTTGTCGTCAACATCGTCGACCAGCGAGCCTGGAAGCCCACGCCCTATTACATGTCGTATCAGCTCTCGAAATCCGGCCTCCTCACCGCGACCCGCACGCTCGCGCAGGCGCTGGCGCCGCGCATCCGCGTCAACGCGATCGGACCGGGGCCGACGGTCGCCTCCACGCGGCAGGATGCGGATGACTTCCGTCGCCAGGCCGAGGCGGTGCCGCTCCGCCATGGTCCCGAACTTTCGGAATTCGGCCGCACCATCACCTATCTCTATGAGACGCGCTCGATCACCGGCCAGATGATCGCGCTGGACGGCGGCCAGCATCTTGCCTGGGAGACGCCCGACGTCGTAGGGATCAAAGAGTGAACAAGAAGCCTGCCCATAACGATCCGACGATTCCTTCCACCGACGCCGACGACGAGACCGCGCTTCCCGAGGGCGCGCTGCTCGAAGGCGTCACGATGATGGACGACGACTCCGCGGATCCGGCCGATCCGGTAGATCCGGAAGCTCTCGCGGCCGAGGACGCCGCTGCCGAAGCCACTGTGCCGTTCGAAGCCGGCGGCGAGCTGACCCCGCGCGGCCAGGGCGCCGCGGTGATCGCCGATTTCGTCAAGCGCCTGCCGAATGCGCCCGGCGTCTACCGCATGTTCGATGCGGCAGGCAACGTGCTCTATGTCGGCAAGGCGCGCAATCTCAAGAAGCGCGTCACCAGCTATACCCGCATCGGACTGCAGTCGAACCGGATCATCCGCATGATCCAGCAGACCGCGACGATGGAATTCGTCACGACGAGGACCGAAACCGAGGCGCTGCTGCTGGAGGCGAACCTCATCAAGCGCCTGCGGCCGCGCTTCAACGTGCTGCTGCGTGACGACAAGTCGTTTCCCTATATCCTCATCACCGATCACGAGGCGCCGCAGCTCGTGAAGCATCGCGGCGCGCGCACCCGCAAGGGCGAATATTTCGGCCCCTTCGCCTCGGCGGGCGCGGTCGGCAACACCGTCACCGCGATGCAGCGCGCCTTTCTGATCCGCACCTGCACCGACAGTGTCTACGAGGCGCGTACGCGCCCCTGCCTGCTTTTCCAGATCAAGCGGTGCAGCGGTCCCTGCACGCGCGAGATCGCGCTTGAGGATTATGCCGAGCTGGTGCGCGAGGCGAAGGGCTTCCTGTCCGGCAAGTCCTCGGCGATCCGGACCGAACTCGCCGAGGCGATGGCCGCCGCCAGCGCCGATCTCGATTTCGAGCGGGCGGCGATCTATCGCGATCGCCTCGCCGCGCTCAGCCATGTGCAGTCCTATCAGGGCATCAATCCGCAGGGCGTCGAGGAAGCCGACGTCGTCGCCGTCCATCAGGAGGGCGGCCAGAGCTGTGTCCAGGTCTTCTTCTTCCGCACCGGGCAGAACTGGGGCAACCACGCCTTCTATCCGCGCGCCGACAAGTCGCTCGGCCCCGGCGAGGTGCTCTCAGCCTTCTTGGCGCAGTTCTACGAGGACAAGCCCTGCCCGCGCCTGATCCTCATCAGCCACGAGATTGAGGAGGCCGACCTGCTCGCCGAGGCGCTCGCGGAGCATGCCGGCCACAAGGTCGAGATCGCGGTGCCGAAGCGCGGCGAGAAGAAGGACCTCGTGGATCACGCACTCGCCAATGCGCGGGAGGCACTCGGCCGCAACCTTGCGGAAACATCGAGCCAGGCGCGGTTGCTCGAAGGCGTCGGCACGACCTTCGGTCTCGAGACCCTTCCGCGCCGTATCGAGGTCTATGACAACAGCCACATCATGGGCACGAACGCCGTCGGCGCGATGATCGTCGCCGGCCCGCGCGGCTTCGTGAAGAACCAGTACCGCAAGTTCAACATCCGCTCGGAGGAGATCACGCCGGGCGACGATTTCGGCATGATGCGCGAGGTGCTGACGCGCCGCTTCTCGCGCCTCGTCAAGGAGCATGGCAGCCGCGATGCGGCGCCGCGCGACGAGGATGGCTTCGGGCCGTGGCCGGACCTCGTCTTCATCGACGGCGGCCAGGGGCAGCTTTCGGCGGCGAAGGGGATCCTCGACGAACTCGGCCTCACCGAGCAGGTGCCGCTGGTCGGCATCGCCAAGGGCCCGGACCGCGACGCCGGGCGCGAGACCTTCTTCGTCCCCGGCCGCGATCCGTTCATGCTGCAGCCGCGCGATCCGGTGCTCTATTTCGTGCAGCGGATGCGCGACGAGGCGCATCGCTTCGTCATCGGCTCGCACCGCGCCAAGCGGAAGGCGGCCTTCACCGCCAATCCGCTGGACGAGATCGGCGGCATCGGCCCGACCCGCAAGCGCGCCCTCCTCGCCCATTTCGGCACCGCCAAGGCGGTCAGCCGCGCGAGCGTCCCCGACCTCCTCGCCGTCCCGGGCGTCTCCGCCCAGATGGCCCAGACCATCTACGACTTCTTCCACGACCGCGGCGAATGAGGCGGCCGTTCAGGCCGCCCTGCCCCAACGCGGGAACGGGTCTTCCAGCGCGGCGGCGGCGGCGGTGATGCCCGTGGTGACGCTGCCATGCAGGCAGGTATCGAGGATGGCGCGGATCGCGGCCTCGTCCATGGCCGGGCCGCCGATGAACACGAGCTCCTGGCGGCGATCGCCCCAGACCTCGTTCCAGTGCCGGCGCATGCTGGAGACGGCTTCGGGGTCGCTCGGCCAGCGCTCGCGCGGCATCGCCGCCCACCAGTAGCCGCGTCCCTCCGTGCGCAGGATCGAACCTGCGATCGAGAGCTCGGCCGCCCAGGACGGCCGCGTCGCGAGCCAGAAATGCCCCTTGGCCCGGAGCACGCCGGGAAAACCCGAGGCAAGGGCCGCGTGGAACTTGGCCGGGTGGAAGGGCCGCCGCGCCCGGTAGACAAAGGAGCGGATGCCGTATTCCTCCGTCTCCGGCACATGGTCGGCAAAGCCGTAGAGTTCCTTGAGCCAGAGCGGATGCGTGCGCGAGCGCTCCTCGTCATAGAGGCCGGTGTCGAGGATGAGGTCGAGCGGCGCGGCGCTGAATTCCGTCTCGATGATGCGCGCATCCGCATTGAGCCCCCGCACGACCCGCCGCACGTCGGCGAGACGCTCCGGCGGCACATCGCGCACCTTGTTGATGACGACGATGTCGGCAAATTCGATCTGTTCGACGAGAAGATCGGCGAGCGTCCTGTCATCCTCGGGCCCCGCCGTGCTGCCGCGCTCGGCGAGGAGGTCGGTCGAGGAATAATCGGCGAGAAGGTTCACCGCATCGACGACCGTCACCATGGCGTCGAGCCGCGCGACATCGGACAGCGAGAAGCCGTCCTCGTCGCGGAAATCGAAGGTGGCTGCGACCGGAAGGGGCTCGGCGATGCCGGTACCCTCGATCAGCAACGCGTCGAACCGGTCCTCGCGCGCGAGGCGGCGGACCTCGCGGAGCAGATCATCGCGCAGCGTGCAGCAGATGCAGCCATTGGTCATCTCGACCAGTTGCTCGTCGGTCCGCGAGAGGTTGCCGCCACCGTCCCGGACCAGTTCGGCGTCGATGTTCACCTCGGACATGTCGTTGACGATCACGGCGACGCGGCGGCCGTCGCGATTGTTGAGGACATGGTTGAGAAGCGTCGTCTTGCCGGCACCGAGGAAGCCGGAAAGGACGGTCACCGGCAGGCGCGTGTCGGAAGCGGGGTCGGTCATCGGATCGCTCCATATGTTATGTTATGTTATAACATAACATTTCCTGGACCGATTTCGCCAGTTTTGCAAGTCCGCTGCCGGATGCACTGTTGCAGAAACTGCGGATAGCGACGACGGGACGCATCGCTTGCGTCGCCGGAACCAACGAGAACGCCGCGCGTTGCCACGACTGGCCTCTTCCGGGGCCACGTCCTTTCCCGGTTGATCGATCAGCCGGATGGCCGCTCACCCCCTTGCCGTCCCCGGAGCGGCCGGAGAACAGCTTTCGTGAACATTGCCGTCGCAGCCGGTAAGACCCGGCGCATGCAGCTCCGAGAGGCGACGCGGGCTGCGCACCAGACTCTCGACGACCTTGTAGGCAATTGGCCCTACCTTGCGGACTACCGGCGCTATCTCGCCGGTCAGCGCCGCTTCCGGGCCGCGATCGACGACGTCGATCCGGCGGCGGCGGGTCTCGTCTGGTCGATCACACCGCTCTCGACAGCGCTCGCTGACGACTGCGCCGATCTCGGCCTCGGCGCCGAGCCGGCTCGCGGCACGTTTCCCAGACCGCAAGGCCCCTCCGAGGCGCTCGGCGTCTGCTATGTCGTCGAAGGCTCCGCGCTCGGTGCGCGGCTGCTCCATGCGCGGGCGGCAGAACTCGGGCTCAGCGACGGCTTTGCGGCCCGCCATCTCGCCATCCAGGCGTCGAGCGGGCGCTGGCGCGCCTTCCTCGATCTTCTCGAAGACACCGAGCCGTTCGATTTCGGCGCCGCCGTCGCGTCGGCGAATGCTGCCTTTGCCCTGGCCGCCCATGCCTTCGGATCGGTGGGCGATGTCTGACGTCGAGACCTTCGATCTCACCAATTGCGACCGCGAGCCGATCCATATCCCCGGCAGCATCCAGCCGCATGGCTGCCTGCTCGCCTGCGACGCCGCGCTGAACACGATCCTGCGCCATTCGGCCAATGCACCGGCCATGCTGCGCTATGGCGGCGACCTGGCGCGGCGGCCGCTCGACGATGTCTTCGGCCGTGAGACGTCCGACTTCCTGCGCAGCGCCATCGCCAACGCGACCGATCCGGCGCGGCCGGCCCTGCTGACCAGCCTGGCGGCGGGCACGTCCGGCCCCCTCGACATCGCGCTGCACAGCTTCAAGTCGGTCGGCATCATCGAGATCGAGCCGGCGCCGGCACATTCGCGGACGCCGCTCGAAATCGCGCGCTCGCTGATCGCGCGGCTGCGCGCCGTCAACGATCTCGACCAGCTGCTGGCGCTCGTGCCGCGCCTCGTCCGCGGCGCGTTCGGCTATGACCGGGTGATGGTCTACCGGCTCGGCCATGACGGCGCCGGCCAGGTGATCAGCGAGGCGAAGCGCACCGATCTCGAGAGCTTCCGCGGGCAGTGGTTCCCGGCGAGCGATATCCCGCGACAGGCGCGGCTGCTCTATCTGCGCAACACTGTCCGTGTCATCGCCGATGTCGATTTCGAGCGGGTGCCGATCATCCCGCGCCTCGATGCCTCCGGCGAGCCGCTGGACCTCTCCTTCGCCCATCTCCGGGCGGTTTCGCCGATCCATTGCGAATATCTGCGCAACATGGGCGTCAGCGCCTCGATGTCGATCTCGATCATCGTCGACGGCGAGCTCTGGGGCCTCATCGCCTGCCACCATTATGCGCCGCGGCGGCTTTCGATGGCGCAGCGGGTGGCGGCGGAAATCCTGAGCGACTTCGTCTCGCTGCATCTCAAATCCCTGCAGCAGCGCCAGTCGCTCGGCGTGGCCCTCGAAGCGCGGCGGACGCTCGCCAATCTGCTCAGTGCAAGCTCCCAGCAGGCGAGCCTTCCCGACCTCTTGCGCGGCAATCTCTCGGCGCTCGCGGCGCTGGTCCCCTGCGACGGCATCGGACTCTTCGTCGATGGCGAATGGCATGCCGAGGGCGTCACGCCGCCGGAAGACGCGGTCCCGTCCCTGCTCCGCTTCGTCACCGGGGTCACCGACGGCCGCATTTTCGCGACGAATTGCCTCTCGGAGCGGCTGCCGATCGCCGAAACCTATGGCGATCGCGTCTCCGGCCTGATGGCCGTGCCGATCTCGCAGCTACCGCGCGACTATCTCATCTTCTTTCGCCGCGAGATCGTGCAGACGATCGACTGGGGCGGCAATCCCGAGAAGACCTACGAATCCGGGCCGATGGGCGACCGGCTGACGCCGCGCAAAAGCTTCGACATCTGGAAGCAGACGGTGCGGCTGCAATCCTCGCCCTGGACCGAGCTCGAACGTGAGATCGCCGAGGCGCTGCGATCCGCGATGGTCGAGGTCGCGCTTCGCCATACCGAAATCCTCGCCGGCGAGCGCTCCAAGGCCGATACGCGGCAGCGTATGCTCAACGAGGAGCTGAACCACCGCGTCAAGAACATCCTCGCCGTCATCAAGTCGGTCGTCGGCCATCCCGCCACGGGCCGGCAGACGCTGGAGGATTATGTCGGTACGCTGAAGGGGCGCATCCAGGCTCTGTCGATCGCCCATGACCAGATCGTGCGCGGCGATGGCGGCGGCCTGCTGCGCGGGCTGATCGAGGCGGAACTCCTGCCCTATCAGGGCGGCAAGGCGCGGATCACTCTCGAAGGGCCGGCCGTCTGGCTCGATTCGCGGGCGCTCTCCGTGATGGCGCTGGTGCTGCACGAGATGGCGACCAACGCGACGAAATATGGCGCCCTTTCCGCGCCGGACGGCGCCCTGAACGTCTCGTGGTCGATGACCGAGGCGGGCGACTGCGCGATCCTTTGGGAGGAAAGCGGCGGGCCCGCGGTGCGCGCGCCCTCCCGGCGCGGCTTCGGATCGGCAATGATCAGCCGCAGCATTCCTTTCGATCTCGGCGGACGCAGCGACATCGCCTATCCGGTGGCCGGCGTGCTTGCGCGCTTCGAGATACCGGAGCGGCATCTCGCCAATGTCGAGGCGCCGGGTGTGCCTCTCGCATCGTCGCTGGCGGGCACAGCCGCCAAGCCGGCGGCCCTGGCGGCCGGCCTCACGGTCTTGCTGGTCGAAGACCAGATGCTGATCGCCATGGATGCCGAGGCGATGCTGGCCGACAACGGCATCACAGATGTCATCACCTGCGGATCGGTGGCCGATGCGCTGAGACGCATCGAAACCACCATCCCCGATGTCGGGATGCTCGACATCAATCTCGGCGACGACACGTCTGGCGAGGTCGCGAAGGAACTGACCCGCCGCGGCATCCCGTTCATCTTCGCCACCGGCTACAACGACCGATCCGCCCTCCTGCCAGGCTTCGAGGCGATCCCCACCGTCCGCAAGCCCTATGACTGGCAGGAGGTGCGGGCCGCGCTCGAGACGGTGCTCGCCTGAGCGCAGCGGCGGTCAGCCGATCACGCTTTTCGGCAGCAGCCCGTGGATGCCGTTCTGGCCGTTCACGGTCTGGGTGACGTGGAAATCGGCGGCGAGCGAGGCGAGGCGATAGGCTTCGCTGCGCGTGATGCCGAGCCGTTCCGTGATCAGATCGAGCATCTCACGCACTGCAATGCGCATCGCCTCGTCGAGATCGGCCGAAAAGCCCATGGTCATATAGGCGTTCGGGGTCTCGGCGCGCGGCAGGCCGATGCGCGGCTCAGTCCCTGTCTTCTTGTGCAGCACGAAGGTGAAGGTGCCGGTGAGCGCCGTTTCCAGCGCCGTCACGCAGACCTCGCCATGGCCCTGCAGACCATGGCCGTCGCCGACGAGGAAGTTCGCGCCTGGCACGAAGACCGGCAGGAACAGCGTCGAGCCGGCGCCGAGGTCCTTGTTATCGAGATTGCCGCCATGGAGGCGCGGTTCGCGAGATGAGAGTTCGCCATAGATCGGCGGCGGCGCCACGCCCATCACGCCGAAGAACGGCGCCAGTGGCAGTTCGGGACCAAAGGGGAGCGCGCAGGTCTTCTTCTCGATGTCGATCGGGATATGCATCAGATCGAGGTCGGGCAGGATGAAGTCTTCCGGCAGCGTGCCCTCGAAGGGGACGATGGCGTTGAAGCCCCAGTCGGCGCCCGGCTCGATCGCCTCGATGCGCACTTCCAGCATGTCGCCCGGCTCGGCGCCCTCGATCGCGATCGGACCCGTCAGCAGATGGCCAAAGCGGATGGGCAAATTGGCGGCATGGATCGCATGCAGGGCAGGCGCCACCGTCATGCCGTTCCCCTCCGGCGGAAGCAGGCCGGGCGGTCCGCTCAGCGTCTCGACCACCACCCGGTCGCCGGAGGTAATGGTCAGGACCGGCGGGGTTTCGGCGGAAAAGCGGCCCCAAACAATGGTTTCGGGGCCGGCCTTCAGGACATGTTCGGACATCGCATTCCTCGGTCTGCATGCAGATTGCAGGACAAGGTATGCAAGACCCGCACCGGAGGCCATCGCGCCGTAAGGCGTCAGGCGTTCGCCTTGGCTGTGCCGCCCTTCGTCCGCTCGCCCCATTTCATGCCTTCAAGCTTCAGCCCGTCGGGATCGAGGAAGAACACGGCATAGTAATCGTCGTAATATTCGGCCGCCGGATCGACGATGGTCACCCCCTCCTTCTCCAGGAAGGATTGCAGCGCATCGACGTCCGCCCGGCTCTCCAGCTCGAAGGCATAGTGGTGGAAGCCGATATTGCCGATGCGATGCGGGTGGCGCTTGCCCTCCTCATCAGCCTCGCCGATCCAGAACCGCGTCGTGCCGTTGGTCCAGCCGATCTGGTCGCCATAATCGCCAAGCACTTCGAAACCGAGGAAGCTGAACAGGCGGCCATAGAAACGCTTCGAGCGTTCATAGTCCCCGACGCGAATCACGAGATGGTCGATCCCGACGACCTTGACCATGGCAGCCTCCTTGCAGGTGTGGCGGATGCGGATGATGCCGGCCAACGCATGGGCCCGGCAATGGCTCCTTTCTGTGGATCGGCTGCGCCTGCGACGGCATTGCAGCCAATCGTGCCCCTCGGCCGTGATAGGTTCGCGGCAAGGATGGATCAGGCATGAATATCGAGCTCGGCAGGATCGCCGGCGCCGGCGTCCCCGACGGGCCGGCGATGATGGATGTCGAGGAGTTGCTCGCGACCCGCTTGCTCGTTCAGGGCAATTCGGGCTCGGGCAAGTCGCATCTGCTGCGCCGGTTGCTGGAGCAGAGCGCGGCACATGTCCAGCAGCTGATCATCGATCCGGAGGGCGATTTCGTCAGCCTCGCCGAGCGCTTCGGCCATGTCGTGCTCGATGCCGAGCGCGGGCTCGGCGAACTGGAAGTCATCGCCGGCCGCGTGCGCCAGCACCGCGTCTCGGCCGTGCTCAATCTCGAGTCGCTCGATGTCGAAATGCAGATGCGCGCGGCGGGCACCTTCCTGAACGCGCTGTTCGATGCCGATCGCGAACACTGGTTTCCGATGCTGGTCGTGGTCGACGAGGCGCAGCTCTTCGCGCCCGCAGTCGGCGGCGAGGTTTCGGAAGAGGCGCGCAAGCTGTCGCTCGGGGCGATGACCAATCTCATGTGCCGCGGGCGCAAGCGCGGCCTCGCCGGCATCATCGCCACGCAGCGCTTAGCCAAGCTCGCCAAGAATGTCGCCGCCGAGGCATCGAACTTCCTGATGGGCCGCACCTTCCTCGATATCGACATGGTGCGCGCCGCCGACCTGCTCGGCCTGGAACGGCGGCAGGCCGAGACGTTCCGCGATCTCGCGCGCGGCCAGTTCGTCGCGCTCGGCCCCGCGCTGACGCGGCGCCCGATCACGGTCGCGGTCGGTCAGGTCGAGACGAAGCCGCGCGCCGGCACGCCGAAGCTGACGCCGCTGCCGGCCGAGGCGGCGGAAGCGCAGCGCGAGCTGGTGCTGGCGCCCGTTCCGGTCGAGCTCGTTCGCCCGGTCGAGCCGCGGCCGGCACCGGTCTCGGCGCCCTCAACGCATGAGCTCCTCGCCAGCCTCAGCCTCAACAGAGACATCGCGACGCCGTCGGCACCGGCGGTGCCGGATGACGGGCTGACCGCCGAGGAGCGCGAGGCACAGTTCCTGTCGCTGGCGCGCGCCGTAGTCGCCGATCCCGGCGCGCCGTTCCGCGCCGAATCGGCCCTTTATCAGGATTTCCTCGTCCGCTGCCGCATCGCGCGACTCTCTTCCGTGCCGCCGCTGCCGGCCTTCCGCTTCCTGCTCAATATCGCGCGCGCGGCGGGCGACGGCACGATCATGGACTCGGGCTTCTGGCAGCGCGCGGTCGAACTCGCGCGCGCCCTCCCCGACGAGGCGCAGCTGACCTTCCTCGTCATCGCGGCGGCGGCGATCCATGGCGGCCCCTGCCCTTCCGATACCGAACTCGCGCTCCGCTCGGGCACGCATTCCGCCGGCCGGGCGCGGAGCCGCCTGCGGCATCTCGAAAAGAGCGGCCACATCGTGCTGCGCGTCGATATCCGTGGCCAGCGCGCCGCCGTCCTGCCGGATCTTGACATCGAGACGACATTCGGCGATCCGCGCGCGCCCTATGGCGACGGCGCCATCGCGGCAGAGTAGCTCTCAGCCGGCGAGGCCGCGCACGAGATCAGGCAAAGCGGCGAGATCGGTGATCTCGTGGAAGCGTGGATCGCCCAGCGGCGGCGCGACATGCTCGTAGCTCCAGGTGAGCGGATGCGGCACATGGATGCCATAGCCGCCCGCCTCCAGCACCGGCACGATATCGGACTTCAGCGAGTTGCCGACCATCGCCGCGCGCTCCGGCCCATCGGCGTGGCGGGCGAAGATGCGGCGATAGGTGTCCGGCGTCTTGTCGCTGACGATCTCGACGGCGTCGAAAAGGTCGCCGAGGCCGGAAGCCGCCAGCTTGCGCTCCTGATCGAAGAGGTCGCCCTTGGTGATGAGGATGATGCGATAGCTGCCCGAGAGCCGCTCGATCGCCTCGCGGGCAAAGGGTAGCGTCTCGACGGGATGGGCGAGGAGCTCGCGGCCGGCATCGAGGATTTCCTGGATGACGGAGGCATCGACACGGCCCTCCGTCACCTCGATCGCCGTCTCGATCATCGAGAGCGTGAAGCCCTTGATGCCGAATCCGTAGAGCTTGAGGTTGCGCGTCTCGGCCTCGAAGAGGCGTCGACCGACATCGCCGGTCGCGCCGTGCTGCGCCAGCAGCGCCGCGAAGCGCTCTTCCGTCAGGCGGTAGAAATGCTCGTTCTGCCAGAGCGTGTCGTCGGCGTCGAAACCGATCGCCGTCAGCGAGCGTTCCGTCATGCGGGGATCACGCCTTCGGCTTGCGCGCCGCGGCCTTCGGCTTCGGCGGCTCGGCCGCCCGAGCGACGCGGTCCTCTTCTTCCTTGGCGAGGCGCAGCGCCTTCAGCCGGGCGGTACGCTCGCGCAAAGCGCGAGCGGGATCAGGAGAGCCAGACTTCTTGTCGGACTTCGAATCGTTCCTGTGCCGGGTGCCGGCGGATTCCGCCATGATCGTCCTCCCTGGTGGTATGAACCTCCGGAGTCAGTCGGCGCCCCCTCACGCCGACCGGACCGGCCCCTGGCAACCGGCCGCGTCAGCGGCGCGGGCCAGCCTTGCCGGCTGCGACCTTCGGCTTGACCTTGGGCGCAGCAATCAGACCTTCGCGGATGGCCTGCTTGCGGGCGAGCTTGCGCGCGCGGCGCACCGCCTCGGCCTTTTCGCGAACGCGTTTCTCGGACGGCTTCTCGTAAGCCGTGCGCATCTTCATCTCGCGGAAGACGCCTTCACGCTGCAGCTTCTTCTTGAGAACCCGAAGCGCTTGATCGACATTGTTATCCCTGACCAGAACCTGCAAGCCGTTTCCCATCCTTCGATTGCCCACGCGCCATCCCGGCGGACCGTCCGCCGAGACCCGTGGATCGTCACCAATAGCACGCGCCGCCCGCTCCTGCGAGACGCAGTGTTGGCTTCGCGCGGAGAGTTGAACGCAACGACCGGCCGCGGCGTTCCGCGACCGGCCGAAACCGTCGATCGAGTTGGCAACCGAAGCCGCCAACTTTCTGAAATACCAGAACTTTCTCAGCTCTCCTGGATCGCCGTAAGCACCCAGTCGCCGCCGGGGCGGCGCACGAACGTCCACAGCTCCGTCGTTTCGGTCGGCGCGGAAGCATCGCCCGAGACGACGGCGCCGGTGGCGCGGTCGCGCATGACGTCGCGACTCTCGTAGCGCATCGCCACCGTCGCATAGTCCGTGTCGCCCTCGCGCCAGGCTTCGGCGAGATCGCCCTGCAGCAGCTTGACGTCGATGACCTCGTTGCGGACGCCCGAGGTCGCGTTCTGGCTCAGTTCCTCGGAGAGATAGGACATGATCTCCGGCGTCGTCAGGCGGCGAAGCTCGGCATAGTCCTCGCGCGAAAACGCGGCCTGCACCTCGTCCAGGCGCTGCTGGAACATGTCGAGATCGCTGTCGAGGATGCCGACCTCGTCATGCGCGTTGCGGGCGTTCGCCGGGCGGGCCGGGCGAGCGTCGCCACCACCGAGGCCGAACCCACCGAGGCCGCCAAAGGCCGGACGCGGCGCGTCATTGCCAGCCGCTTCGCGGAGCGACGGACCCGATGCGGACGCCATCGCGGGCGTCTGACGGCGGCCGGAGAAGAGGCGGAACAGCAGCATGGCGCCGAGTGCGAGCAGCGCGATCTGCAGGATCATGCCGAAGGCGCCGGCGAGACCGCCGAAGCCATGGCCGAGGAGGAGGCCGATCAGGCCGCCGATCGCGAGGCCGCGCAGCATGGAGCCGCCGAAGCCGCCCAGGAAGCCGCCGCGCTGGGCCGCCGCCGCGGGAGCCGCTTGCGAAGCCGCCGGATTGGTTGCCGAGGGCTGCGTCATGGAGCGCTGCACCGGCTGCGCGGCGGTCGGCGCGGTCTGCGTCGCCGGCGGCGCCTGGAAGGTGCGCGTGCCACGGCTGCCGAAACTGCCGCCACGGCGCGCCTCGGCATGGTCGACGAAAGCGAGGCTCGTCGAAAGAAGAATCGCCAGAACGGCCAGGGAGGTCGTCAGTCGGTTCCAGAATCGCATGGGATCGTCCGTCGTCGGTGAAAACACGAGCGTGATATGGGAAGGCTTGGCGGCGATTTTGAGGGGCGCGCCGCAAATGAGCCGATGAAGATGGCCGCGAGGCTTGGGCGCCGGCCGGCCGGTGTGCTATCAGCGCCGCCGTTCCCGCAGTCTGGTCCCGCGCATGTCCTTCACCGTCGCCGCCTTCTACCGTTTCGCCAGCCTTCCGGACTGCGCAGAGCTGCGCGCCGGCCTCGCGGCCTTCTGCGCGGCGCATGGAATCCGCGGCACGATCCTGCTGGCGGCGGAAGGCATCAACGGCACGGTCGCCGGCAGCGCCGAGGCCATCGACGCATTGCTCGTGCATTTCCGCGATGGCGAGGCCTTTGCCGGCCGCCTCGCGGGGATCGACGTCAAGCTGTCATCGGCGGCCGAGATGCCGTTCCGGCGCATGAAGGTGAAGCTGAAGCGCGAGATCGTAACGCTCGGCGTCGAGGGCCTCGATCCGGCGGCGAAGACCGGCACCTATGTCGAGCCCTCCGACTGGAATGCGCTCATCACCAGCGACGATGTGCTCGTCATCGACACCCGCAACCGTTTCGAGGTCGCCATGGGCAGCTTCGCGGGCGCGGTCGATCCGGAAACGCGGAAGTTCTCGCAGTTCCCCGACTTTGTCCGCCGCAGCCTGGATCCCGCAAAGCACAAGCGCGTCGCGATGTTCTGCACCGGCGGCATCCGCTGCGAGAAGGCGAGCGCCTTCCTGCTCGCCGAGGGCTTCTCGGAGGTCTACCACCTCAAGGGTGGCATCCTGCGCTATCTCGAGGAAATGCCGGCGGAAGACAGTCTCTTCCGCGGCGGCTGCTTCGTGTTCGACGAGCGCGTCGCGCTCGGCCATGGCCTCTCCGAACTCGGCGAGGCGGCTCACTCCGAGGAGTCGGCATCCCTCAGATAGGGCTCGACGGTTCCCGTCAGCTTGATCGTCAGAGGGTTGCCGAAGCGGTCGCGCGCCTTGCCGGCCGCGACGCGGATCCAGCCTTCGCTGACGCAATATTCCTCGACATTGGTCTTCTCGACACCCTTGAAGCGGATGCCGATGCCCCGCTCCAGCAGTTCGGCGTTGTGGTAGGGGCTGCGCGGGTCGCTCGACAGGCGGTCGGGAAGGGTGTCGGTCATGGGCGTCTCCATCGGCGTGTCCATCGGCGTGTGCTTGGCCGGCTCGAGGCGCGGCGATCGGCGCTTCAATAGAGCGCCGCGCCCCCGCTGCCAATGCCTGGCGCGTCGCTCTGCCGCGACGAACATTGTGTGCACCGCCCGCGATCTATCCTAAGCCGGCCTTATCGCGCAGGCTTTTCGATGAACAGGGAAATGCGGACATGGCCGGAAAACTGAAGCTTCACGTCATCACCGTCAGCACACGGCCCGGCCGCGTCGGGCCGAAGGTCGCGCAGTGGTTCACCGGCTTCGCGGCCGCACATGGCGCGTTCGAGGCGGACGAGCCGCATCACCCGCGGCTCCGCAAATACGAGCACGACCATACGAAGGCCTGGAGCGCCTCCGTGGACGCCGCCGACGCCTTCGCCTTCGTGACGCCGGAATACAATTACTTCGCGCCGCCCTCGCTCGTGAACGCGCTGACCTATCTCGCCGCCGAATGGGCCTACAAGCCAGTCGGCCTCGTCAGCTATGGCGGCGTCTCGGCGGGCCTGCGCGCCGCGCAGTCCGAGAAGCTCGTCATGACGACGTTGAAGATGATGCCGCTTCCGGAAGGCGTGGCGATCCCGATGGTCGGCACACTGATCGACAAGGAAGGCGTCTTCCGCGCCAACGACCTCGTCGACGCCAGCGCGAAGTCGATGCTCGACGAGCTCCATCGCTGGGCCGGCGCGCTGAAGCCGCTGCGCGCGCCCGTCAGCGGTTGACGAAGCTCACCGCCGTCAGACCTGCGAGATAGAGCCCGGCCGCCGTCAGCATGAAGAACACGGCGGCCGAGCCGAGATCCTTGGCGCGGCGCGCGAATTCCGAGCGGTGGGGCGAGATCTCGTCGACAATCGTCTCGATCGCGGTGTTCAGCGCCTCGACCGCGAGCACCGCCGCTGCGAGCAGCAGGAAGATGCCGATCTCGGCCGGCGAGCGGCGCAGCACGGCGAGCCAGGCGAGGCCGACGATGGCGCCAGCAAGCTCCATCCGCGCCGCCACCTCGCTGCGGAAGAGGTGGACGACACCCGCTGCCGACCATTGCCAGGCGGCGCCGAAATGCTCGATCCATGTGCGCATCGTTGCCCCGACTCCGAAGACGGCTGAGGGAAGCGGAGTGCCCGCTTAACCGGCTTTCATGTGATTTGGATGTCGGTCGCCGCAATCCGGCTTCCAGCCCCCGCTGCAGGATCGTTTCACCCCTTCGCGCGTTCCGAAGCGCAGCCCAGCTTGTGACCTGCCCCCCGCAATGCGATATGAAGCAGGGGCGAGGACAAGACATGAGCGAGAGTCGCAGCATGGGCGCGAGACCACCGCAGCGGGCGCTTCTCCTGTCCCTGCCGAACATCCTCACCTATGGCCGCATCGTGGCCGTGCCGCTCGTCGTGTTCTGCGTGGTCGGCGGGCGCGACGCCTGGCGCTGGATCGCACTGGCGCTCTTCATCGCCGCGAGCATCACCGATTATCTCGACGGCTATCTCGCGCGCATGTGGCAGCAGCAGTCGTCGATCGGCCGCATGCTCGATCCGATCGCCGACAAGGTGCTTGTCGCCGCCTGCCTGCTGGCGCTCGTCTTCGAGCGCACCATCGGCGGTGTCTCCATCTGGGCGGCGGTCATCATCCTGTCGCGCGAAATCCTCGTCTCGGGCCTTCGGGAGTATCTCGCCGAGCTTCGCGTCAGCGTGCCGGTGACGCGGCTCGCCAAATGGAAGACGGCGACACAGATGGTCGCCATCGCCTTCCTGCTGGCCGGGCCGGCGGGCGACCTGATCTTCCCCTATACGACGACGATCGGCCTCGTGCTGCTCTGGCTGGCGGCGCTTGTGACGCTCTATACCGGCTACGACTATTTCCGGGCCGGCCTCGGTCATCTCCTGGACGACGACGAGCGATGAAGCTGCTCTATTTCGCCTGGGTGCGCGAACGCATCGGGCTGGCGGACGAAACGATCGAACGTCCCGCCGGCGTCGAGACCGTCGCCGATCTCATCGGCTGGCTCAAGGCGCGCGGCGACGGCTATGAGCTGGCCCTCGCCGAGCCCGAAGCCATCCGCGTCGCGCTCGACCGCGAACACGCGCTTCACGACGCCTCGCTCGACGGCGTGCGGGAGGTTGCGCTGTTTCCCCCGATGACGGGCGGCTGAGATGGCCACGATCCGAACCGGCGTCAGCGGCGAGCCGCTCGACATGGCCGGCCTTGTGGCCTCGTTCGATCAGGGCCGGACCGATATCGGCGCCGTCGTCACCTTCACCGGCCTCTGCCGCGACGAGGACGGCCGCCTCGATGCGCTGGAGCTCGAGCATTACCCGGGAATGGCGGAGGCCGAGATTGCCCGCATCGCCCATCTCGCCGCCGAGCGCTGGCCGGTCACCGATCTCACCGTGATCCACCGGCACGGCCGCGTGGCGCCGGGCGAGCCGATCGTTCTCGTCATCGCCGCCTCGAAGCACCGCCATGCCGCCTTCGAGGCCGCGGAATTCGTCATGGATTTCCTGAAGACGCAGGCGCCCTTCTGGAAGAAGGAGCATGCGCGCGACGGCACCGCCACGGGCTGGGTCGCAGCGCGCGATGCCGACGACGAGGCCGAGGCGCGCTGGGGCAAACCCTCGTGAGCATTCCGCGCGACGACCGGCTCGCCGAGCGGTTTGGCGAGCATGCGGCTTTGGCCGCGGCGCTGCTGCCGGAAGCGGTGCCGGCCGGCGACGGCGCCCATGACCTCGCTCATCTTCTTCGCGTCTACAAGGCGGCTGAGGCGATCCGCGCCGCTGAAGGCGGCGACGGCCGCATCCTCGCCGCCGCCGTGCTGCTGCATGACTGCGTCGCGGTGGAGAAGAACTCTCCCGAACGCCCCATGGCGTCACGGCTCGCCGCCGAGCGTGCGTCGAGGATATTGCGCCGGCTCGGCTGGGACGACGCCTCGATCGCCGCCGTCGCGCATGCGGTCGCCGCGCACAGTTTCTCCGCCGGCATCCGTCCCGAGACGCTCGAGGCCAAGATCCTGCAGGATGCCGACCGGCTCGACGCGATCGGGATGGTCGGCATCGCCCGCTGCTTCTACATCGCCGGGCGGCTCGGGAGCGCGCTCTACGAGCCCGTCGATCCCGAGGCTCGAGCGCGGCCGCTCGACGATGCCGCCTATGCGCTCGACCATTTCCCGGCGAAGCTGCTGAAGCTCGCCGCTGGCTTCAATACCGAGGCAGGCCGGCGCATGGCGGCGGAGCGCCACCGTCGGCTGGAGACGTTCCTCGCCGGCCTCGCCGACGAGATCTGATCGCCCTCTAATGGGGGCAGAGTTCGATACCAGGAAGAGGATCGACCGATGCTGAGAATCTGGGGTCGCGAGAATTCCAGCAATGTGAAGAAGGTGCTCTGGTGCGCCGAGGAGCTCGAGCTCGCCTATGAGCGGATTCCGGCCGGCGGCAAGCATGGCGTCGTCGACGAGCCTGCCTATCGCGCGCTCAACCCGAACGGTCTCGTTCCGACCATCGAGGACGACGGCTTGGTCCTCTGGGAATCGAACGCCATCGTGCGCTATCTCGCCGCGCGCTACGGCGAAGGGGTGCTCTGGCAAGGCGATCCCGTCCGCCGTGCCGGGGCCGACCGCTGGATGGACTTCTCGAATTCCTCGCTGGCCGCGCCCTATCGCGATCTGATGGTCAATCTCGTGCGCTCGCCGCCGGAAAGGCGCGACATGGCCGTCGTCGAGGCCTCGGTCGCGCGGATGGGCCATATGCTCGGCCATGTCGACGCGGCGCTGGCCGAGCAGCCCTATCTCTCGGGCGAGACGCTCGGCATCGGCGACATTCCGGCCGGCACGCTCGCCCAGGCATGGTTCGCGCTGCCCATAGCGCGGCCCGAGCTGCCGAATCTTGCGGCCTGGTTCGCCCGGCTGTCGGAACGCCCGGCCTATCGCAAGGCGGTGCTGATCCCGCTCACGTGACGCGCCGAGCCATCGCGACAGCAAAAAAGGCCGGGACATGCCCGGCCTTTTGACATTCGATCAGGCTGAAGTCAGCCGACGATCTCGACGCCCGAGAACCAGTAGGCGATCTCCTGGGCAGCCGTCTCCGGCGCGTCCGAGCCATGCACCGAGTTCTCGCCGATCGAGACGGCGAATTCCTTGCGGATGGTGCCCTCGGCGGCATTGGCCGGGTTGGTGGCGCCCATGATCTCGCGGTTCTTCAGGATGGCGTTCTCGCCTTCCAGGACCTGAACGACGGTCGGGCCGGCGGTCATGGTGGCGACGAGCTCGCCGAAGAACGGCCGCTCCTTGTGAACTGCATAGAAGCCCTCGGCCTGCGCCTTCGACATCCACACGCGCTTGGAAGCGACGACGCGCAGGCCGGCGTCCTCGAGCTTCGCGGTGATCTTGCCGGTCAGGTTGCGCTTCGTGGCATCGGGCTTGATCATCGAAAAGGTGCGTTCGATCGCCATGTCCGTCTCGTTCCTCGCTTGGGGGAAATTTCGCGCGCTGTATAGCCGTGCCACCGCATGGCGGCAAGGGCGGCCGGGGATAGCGAGCAAGGGCCGATTGCCGCCGCGCTTCCCCCTGACCTAAGCTCGGCGCACAAAGCGCCGCGACGCGCCAGCCTCGCCCTCGCCGGGGATCGATCGGAAGACGAACCATGAAGCAGCATCTCGTGATGATGGCCCACTACAACCGCTGGGCCAATGAACGCGTCTACCGCGCCGCCGCGGCGCTCCCGGAAGCGGACTGGCGCGCCGACCAGGGTGCGTTCTTCGGCTCGCTGATGGGCACGCTCAACCACCTCCTCGTCACCGACCGCATCTGGATGCGCCGTGTCTCGGGCGACGGCCCCGTGCAAACGCGTCTCGACGAAATCGTGACCGAGGATCTCCCCGAGTTGACGCGTCTTCGCGAAGCCGAGGACGCGCGGATCATCGCCTTTGTCGAGGGACTGGACGAGGATGGGGCCGGCGCCCCCGTGACTTACGGCCCGCTGACGGCGTCCGGCTCGTTCACCCAGCCGCTCGCCGCGCTGCTCATCCACCTCTTCAACCACGAGACGCATCACCGCGGGCAGGCGACGGTGCTCCTGACACGTCTCGCCGGCCGCAACGCCTGCGAGCCGCTCGATCTCGTCGCTTTCCAGCGCGCAAGCGGCATGGGAATGGCCTGATCGCGCACGACTCGCGGCTGTGTGATCGCGATTGATGAAACCGCGAAAGGAAAGGCGCATTCATCCTGCACAGTTTCTTAAGGAGATGCGCAGTATGAACCGCTCTTTGGCCAATGCCATACTCCCGATGGTCACTATGATGGCCTTCGAGGTCGCCGCGCTGGCGCTCGCCGCGCAGGCCTGGTTCTATGTCACCGTCGGCAGCACTGTCATCGTGACGCTCGGCGGCGTGCTCGAAGCCGCGGGCATCCCCGCGCCTCCCGCCGAATGGATGGATGGCAGCGTCTACGACATGGTCTGGAACGAGCCGCTCGCCCTGATCGCCATTGTCGTCGGTCTCCTCGGCGCCACCTATGCCGGCATCGCCCGATACGAGCGGGCCGAGCGCGAAGGCAACTACGTCTATCCGTAGTCAGCGCCTGCGACGATGGCGCATAGGGCGATCTTCACTCTCCTTCCGACCTTCGCTTGCTAACGAGCGCACCAGCAGCCAACACTCGTCTCAAGTGAAACAGACGAGTCCCCCATGTCGCGGCTGCTCCCCCCGGCCATACTGGCGTCCCTCATGCTCTCGACGATGGTTGCCGCGGCCGCGGCGCCAATCGTCGAGCCGCGGACGCCGCGGGCCCTTACAGAGGACGACACGGCCGAGGTGGTCGACTTCATCGTCGGCAATGCCGTGTTCGCTCTCTATCACCAGGCTGGCCATCTGCTCATCAACCGCTATGGCGCGCAGCCGAAGGGCATGTCGGAGGAGCGCGCGGCGGATTTCTTCGCGATCCTGACATTGCTCGAACCCCGGTCGGGGACCGGCGACCAGACGCTCGTCGACGCCATTGACAGCAGGAAGCTCGGCGGACCGGGCACGCTGTCGATCGTCGCCGATGAGGCCGGCCGCCGCAATCCGCATGCGCTCGACGAGCAGAGGACCGACGCGCTCATCTGCGACATGGTCGGCGCCGATCCGGACGGCTTCGCCGACATCGCCGACGCGGCCGGGCTCGACCCCGCAGCGCGGCGGCTCTGCGGCGCGACCTGGAAGCGCGAGCAGGCTGCCTGGGCGGCGGCTGCCAAGGGCCTGCCGCCGGCGCCCGCGAAGCCGCAGACCTTCGCCGTCGCCTATGAAACGGCTGCGCCCGAGGACGAGACGGCCGCGACCATCCTCGAGGACAACGGCGTCCTCGAAGAAGTCGCCGACAGCCTTGCCCAGCGCTTCGCCTTCAAGAACCCGCCGACGCTCAGGGCGCGCAATTGCGGCATCGCCACCACGCGCTTCGACGTCGAAGCCAATGAGCTGGTGCTCTGCTACGAGCTATCGACGCTTCATGCGGAAATGATCATGCGCGATATCGAGCGGCGCAACTGACAGAGCGACGTCTTCCCTTGCATGGCCGGCTCCGGCACGGCAGATAGCCGCTCATGCTTCACGTCAACGACCTCACTTATCGCATCGCCGGCCGCACGCTTCTGGAAGGCGCCAGCATCGCATTGCCCGATGGCGTGAAGGCCGGCTTCGTCGGCCGAAACGGCGCCGGCAAGACGACGCTGTTCAAGCTGGTGACCGGCGACATCGCGCCCGAGAGCGGATCGATCGGGCTGCCGCGCGGCGTCCGCATTGGCCAGGTGGCGCAGGAAGCTCCCGGCACCGAACAGGCGCTGATCGATTTCGTGCTCGCCGCCGATACCGAGAGGCTCGCCCTCCTCGCCGAGGCCGAGCATGCCACCGACGCGCACCGGATCGCCGAGATCCAGATCCGCCTCGCCGATATCGGTGCACACGCCGCCGAGGCGCGGGCGGCGACGATCCTCTCCGGCCTCGGTTTCGACTCCGAAGCACAGAAGCGGCCCTGCTCGGCGTTTTCCGGCGGCTGGCGCATGCGCGTCGCCCTCGCCGCGGTTCTCTTCGCCGAACCGGACCTGCTGCTTCTCGACGAGCCGACCAACTATCTCGACCTCGAAGGCACGATGTGGCTGGAAAGCTATGTCGCGCGCTATCCGCATACCGTCTTCCTGATCAGCCATGACCGCGACCTGCTCAACCGGGCGGTCGACATGATCGTGCATCTCGATAACGGCAAGCTCGTCGCCTATCGCGGCGGCTATGACAGCTTCGACCGCCAGCGCCGCGAGAAACAGGCGCTGCAGCAGAAGCAGATGAAGAAGCAGGAGGACCAGCGCAAGCACCTGCAGTCCTTCATCGACCGCTTCAAGGCGAAGGCCTCCAAGGCTCGCCAGGCGCAGTCGCGCATGAAGGCGCTGGAGAAGATGCAGCCGATCGCGGCTCTGATCGACGAGGAAGTGACGCCGTTCTCGTTCCCGCCGCCGACGCGCACGCTGGCGCCGCCGATCATCGCCATGGACAATGTCTCGGTCGGCTACGAGGCAGGCAAGCCGATCCTCAAACGGCTCGACCTTCGCATCGACACGGAGGACCGCATCGGTCTCCTCGGCGCGAACGGCAACGGCAAGTCGACGCTCGCCAAGCTCATCGCCGGCAGGATGGAGCCGTTGTCCGGTGCGCTCCGGCGCGCCGACCGCATGGACATCGCCTTCTTCGCGCAGCACCAGCTCGACGATTTGAGGCCCGCCGACAGCGCCGTGCAGCATGTCCGGCCGCTGATGGGCGATGTCGGCGAGGCGCAGGTGCGGGCGCGTGTCGGCGCCATGGGCTTTCCGACGGCAAAGATGGATACGCCAGCGCGGGAACTCTCGGGCGGCGAGCGGGCGCGGCTGCTGCTCGGCCTCGCCACCTTCCGCGGCACCAATCTGCTGATCCTCGACGAGCCGACCAACCATCTCGACATTGACAGCCGCGAGGCGCTGGTCCAGGCGCTCAACGACTATCCCGGCGCCGTCATCCTGATCAGCCACGACCGGCACCTGATCGAGGCATCGGTCGACCGGCTGCTTCTGGTCGGCAATGGCGGCGTCAGCGATTTCGATGGCGACATGGACGATTATCGCCGCCTCATCGTCTCCGGCCCCGATGCCGGCGAAGCGAAACGAGACGAAGAGGGCGAGCGCGGCCCCTCAGCGCAGGAGCGGAGGCGCGAGGCCGCCGAACGGCGCGCCGCGCTCGCGCCGCTCAGGAAGAAGATCAAGGATTCCGAATCCTTGATCGAGAAGCTTCAGAAAGAGATTCAGAAGCTGGATGGCGCGCTCGCCGACGGCGACCTCTATGTGAAGGATGCTGCGCGCGCCACGAAGCTCGCCCGCGACCGCTCCGAAGCCGCCCGCCGCCTCGAAGCGGCCGAGGAGAACTGGCTGGAGATGTCGGCCGAATACGAGGCAGCCAATGTCGATCCGGCCGCGTGAGCAAGGCAATCCCGGTGTCATCACGGCGCCGTCGATGGCGCCAATGATCAAAGGTGGCGTTCGGCTGACGATCACGCGTCCGACGGGCGATTGCGGTCTTTTCGAGCGGCGTGTCGCCGCCTAGTAGGAAGCGGCGCAACCTTCTTGGCGGCAGAACCGGTCGAGGCAAGGCGAGGAATAGTCATGAGCGAGCACGCCGCCCTGCCGCAGTCGGCCGCACGACGCCGGACGGGCCTCATCGTCAAGCTGGGCTTCCCGCCGCTGGCGCTCGCGCTCGCGTTGCTCCTTCATGCCAGCCACACCGAGATCGGCTCGCTCCCGGCGGGACTCGCGATCGGCTTTCCGCTTTTCATCATCGCCATCATGGTGGTGACCGTCTTTGTCGTTCTCCGCCATGCCGAAGCGGTGGCGCACCGGGTGGGCGAGCCTTTCGGCACGCTCGTCCTCACCATCGCGGTCACGGCGATCGAGGCATCGGTCATCGTCTCGATGATGCTGCATGGGACCAACAATCCGACGCTGGCGCGCGAGTCGGTGTTCTCGACGGTGATGATCGTCTGCGCCGGCGTCGTCGGCATCTGCCTGACGATCGGCGGGCTGCGGCACCGCGAGCAGGACCTGAAGCGGCAGGGGACGAGCGCGCTCCTCGCAGTGGTCCTCGCGCTCTCGATGCTGACGCTCGTGCTGCCGGACTATACGCTCGCCGCTCCGGTCGGCAATTTCTCCGCCGTCCAGCTCGCTTTCGTCAGCCTCCTGTGCCTGCTGCTGTATGGCAGCTTCCTCTTCGCCCAGATGACGCGCCATCGCGAAGACTTCCTCGACAAGGTCACGACGGCGGAGCATGGCGGTCACGCCCATCAGGGCGCGCCGTCCAGCCTCGTCGTCAGCCTCGCGATGCTGGGCGTCGGGTTGCTCGGCATCGTGCTGCTCGCCGAATATGTCGCGGCCGGTATCGAGCAGGGCCTTGCCGCATTGGAAGTGCCGCAGGCGGATGCGGTGGTCGGCGCGTTCATCGCGACGCTCGTGCTGCTTCCCGAATCGATTGCGGCGATCAAGGCGTCGTATCGGAACGAGTTGCAGCGCAGCCTCAACATCGCGCTCGGCTCGGCCTGCGCCACCATCGGGCTCACGGTGCCGGTCGTGGCAATCGCCAGCCTCGTGACCGGCCGCGGCGTCACGCTCGGCCTTGCCCAGGGCGACATTGTCCTGCTCGCGGTCGCGCTGATCGTCAGCATGGTCAGCTTCGGCACCGGACGGACAAACGCGCTGACCGGCGGCGTCCATCTCGTGATCTTCGTCGCCTATCTGCTGCTGATCGCCGTTCCCTGAAGCCTCAGGCGCGCTTTTCCCAGCGGCCGCTGGCGCCCTGCTGCCAGTAAGTGGCGGCGTGGCCTTCTGTCTTCGCCCGCCGCCAGTCCTGGCGCGCCTTCTCGATCGCATCCGGATCGCTGCCGTCGAAGATCAGAACGACGCGGTCGAACGGCGTCGCCGCGCCGAGCGGCGCGCCATCTACGGCGAAGCGGACGGTGGCGCCGTTCGGATTGGCGCCGTCGGTCGAAAGCACGATCGGGTGCAGCGGCGCGTTGGCGTCGCTGGCGAGGCCATGCGGCAGGAAGGATTCCTCCCGCCAGGTCCACAGCATCGCGTCGAGCGCCTCGACCCGCTCCCGCGAGCCGGCCTCGACGACCACCTTCCAGCCGCGTTCGAGACACTTCTCGAGCAGCGGCGGCAGCACCGCATCGAGCGGCTGCCTTTCGAGGTGGTAGAACAGCACCTCGCTCATGGCGCCGCGCTCAGCCCTCGTGATTGTCGGCGACGAAGCGGTCGAGCAGCCGGACGCCCCAGCCCGACGCCCAGGACCGGTTGGTCTCGGACTGCGGCGAGCCCATGGCCGTGCCGGCGATGTCTAGATGCGCCCAGGGCGTGCCGTCCTTCACGAAGCGCTTCAGGAACTGCGCTGCGGTCACCGAGCCGCCGTCGCGGCCGCCGGTGTTCTTGATGTCGGCGAATTTCGATTCGATCTGCTTGTCGTAGGCGGGGCCGAGCGGCATGCGCCATACCTTCTCGCCCGTCGCCAGGCCGGCCGCCAGAAGCTGGCCGGCGAGCGCGTCGTCGCTGGCGAAGAGGCCGGCATGGTCGTGGCCGAGCGCGACGATGATCGCGCCCGTCAGCGTTGCGAGATCCACGATGAGGCTCGGCTCATAGGTCTTCTGCACGTACCAGAGCGCATCGGCGAGCACGAGCCGGCCCTCCGCGTCGGTATTGATGATCTCGATCGTCGTTCCCGAGGCCGCCTCGACGATGTCGCCCGGACGCTGCGCATTGCCGTCCGGCATGTTCTCGACGAGGCCGATGATGCCGACGACATTCGCCCTGGCCTTGCGGCTCGCCAGCGCATGCATGAGCCCGACGACCGCGGCCGCGCCGCCCATGTCGCCCTTCATGTCTTCCATGCCGCCGGCCGGTTTGATCGAAATGCCGCCGGTATCGAACACGACGCCCTTGCCGACGAAGGCGATCGGCTTCGACGCCGCGCCGTCGCCGGCCTTGCCGTCCTTCAGCCCGTTCCAGTGCATCGCCACCAGCCGCGGCGGCCGCACGGAGCCCTGCGCGACGCCGAGCAGCGCTCGCATGCCGAGCTTCTTCATCTGCTTCTCGGTCAGCACCTCGATGGTGACACCGAGATCGGCCAGCGCCTCGGCCTTGGCCGCGAATTCCAGCGTGCCGAGCACATTGGCCGGCTCGTTGACGAGATCGCGGGCGAGGACGACGCCCCCGGCCACTGCCGCCCGCGCCGGCCAGAGCTTCTTCGCCTTGCCGGCTCCCGGGCCGACGATGGCGAGCGACGGCGCCGCCTTGGTCGCCGAATCATCGTCCTTCGGGCGGCTGCGATAGCGGTCGAAGGCATAGGCGCGCAGGCTCGCGCCAAGACCGATCTCGGTAAACTCGGCCGGCGACACATCGACGCCGTCCGGCCGCTCCGCGAGAAGCGTCGCCGCCTCGCCCTTCCGGAGCGCACCCATGATCGTGCCACCGAGGCGCGACCAGTCGAGTTCCTTGAGGTCCCCGGCCTTGCCGAGGCCGACCACGACCAGCCGAGCGGCGCCGACGCCCGCCGGCGCCAGGAGATCGAGCGTTCCGAGAAGCTTGCCCTTGTAATCGGCGGCGGCGGCGGCGCGCGCGACGAGATCGGCGATGCCGAGCCCGGTTGCGGCCGCGCCGAGGGCGAGCGTCTGGTCCGTCAGCACGACGAGCGTTCCGCCCTCGGCGGCGGGAAGGGATTTCGAGAATGTGATCGAGGGGCGGCTGGACATGCGGCGGGGCTTTCGCGAAGGCAGGGCGTCGCGGCAACACTTCGCCGCGCGATGAAGCCGGCACTTTGGCGCCGCGGCCGGCTCTCTGGCAAGAGCAGGCGGTTCAGGCTAGACGTTTACCTTTCGCTAAGGATGTTCCTTGTCCGATCATTTACCGCGATGGTTCAGGCATGAGGATGATGGCAGGCGCGCCTATCGGGACCGGTTGCAATCCGGCTCAATTCCGCCGCGCTTCGCTCGATAGTGCGACCGTAAACCGTCCGGGACCGGAACGATCGATGCTGGAATGACGCTGATCGGGCGATACATCTTCAAGCGGATGCTGGCGGCGGCGATGCTCAGCCTCGGCGGCCTCGCGGGCACCGTCTGGCTCAGCCAGGCGCTGCGCGAGCTCAACCTCGTCACGACGCAGGGCCAGAGCTTCGTCACCTTCGCGCAGGTCTCGGCGCTGATCTTCCCGGGGCTCCTGCTCATCGTCTGCCCGGTAGGCGTCCTCATCGGCGTCATCTACACGCTGAACCAGCTCAACGCCGATTCCGAGCTCGTCATCATCAATGCGAGCGGCGCCTCGCCGGTAACGCTGCTGAAGCCCGCGCTGCTTCTCGGCGCCATCGGCATGGTACTCGTCGGCACGATGTCGCTCTATCTCGTGCCGCGCTCGCTGCAGGCGGCGCGCGAGATGATCACCAACATCAACAGCGACTTCGTCTCCTCCTTCATCCAGGAAGGCACCTTCGTCCAGCTCGGCAACGACCTCGTCTTCCATATCCGCGACCGCAAGCCGGACGGCGTTCTGGAAGGGATCTTCATCCAGGACGAGCGCGACAAGACGCAGAGCACGGTCTATGTCGCCGGACAGGGCATTATCCTCAAGAACCCGCTCGGCACCTTCCTCGTGATGCGCAACGGCACGATCCAGCAGCGCTCTGTCGAGAAGGGCTCGATGTCGATCATCCAGTTCGAATCCTACGCCTTCGATATGTCGACCTTCGGCGGCGGCGGGGCCTTGCCGGCCTACAACGCCGCGGAGCGCAGCACGGCTTATCTGCTGTCGCCCGACGTGAACGACGAGGAATATCAGAAGCGCCCCGGCGCCTTCACGGCGGAGCTGCACGACCGCCTCTCCTCCCCGCTCTATACGCTGCTCTTCGCCCTCCTCCCCGTCATGGCGCTCGGCCAGGCGCAAACGACGCGTCAGGGACGCGGGGTCCTGATTCTCTCGACCGTGCTGCTCGCGACCGGCATCCGGGTCGGCGGCCTCATCGTGGCGGGCATCGCCGCGAACAACGTGCTCCTGGTGCCGCTGCTCTACGTCATTCCGCTCGGCTCGATCCTGATTGCCCTGTTCGCGACGCTGAAGGGCTACCGCTTCGCGGCCTCGGAGGGCATCGGCTCTGCGGTGACTGAGCTGGCGCAGCGCCTCATGCCGCGGCGCCAGGCCGCCGGCGGGCGGGCGTGACGCGATGGTGACGCCGTGACCAGCAACCACACGCTCGCGCTCTACTTTGCCCGGCGCTTCGCCAAGATGGCGCTCGTCATCTTCCTCGTCGTGTTCGTGCTCATCGCCTTCATCGACTATCTCGAGCTGGCGCGGCGCGCTGTGCAGAGGTCCAATTTCGATGCGCTGATCTATCTCGCCGTCTCGCTGACGCGCGTGCCGACCGTTGTCGAGCGCGCCCTGCCCTTCACGGTACTCTTCGCGGCGATGGCGAGTTTCGTCCTCGCCAACCGCCAGCTCGAACTGGTGGTGGCGCGCGCCTCGGGCGTCTCGGCCTGGGGCTTCGTGCTGCCGGCGGCGCTGGTCGCGCTCCTCTTCGGCATCTTCGCGACGACGGTGTTCAATCCGGCTGCGACCGCGCTCAAGGAAGAATCGATCGCCATCCTCAACCGCGTCGGCGACGGACCGCTGACGCTCGAGGGCGCGACCAACCAGCAGAACAAGCCGATCTGGATCCGACAATCGGGGCCGGACGGCAATTCGATTCTCGGCGCCAAGAACAGCTACAATCGCGGCCTGTCGCTTTCCGGCGTCTCCGCCTTCGTGTTCGGCGAGACCGGCGCCCTCGACCACCGCATCGACGCCCGCACTGCACAATATTCCGGTGGAGAGTGGATCTTCAGCAACGGTACGATCACCCGGTCCGGGGCCGTGCCGGAGACCTTCGAAGAAACCCGGCTCGCCACCGATCTCGGGCCGACCCAAGTGTCGCAGCAGCTCGCCGACCCGCAGACGCTCTCCTTCTGGTCGCTGCCGCAATTCATTGATATTTCTGAGAAAGCCGGCGTTCCGAGCAGCGGCTACGAGATGCGTTTCCAGTCGCTTCTCGCTCAACCGCTCCTGTTCATGGCCATGGTTCTCGTCGCCGCCACCGTGTCGCTCCGCTTCTCCCGATCGCGTGATCTGGGGCAGGTGATTCTGACTGGCGTGGTCGTGGGCTTCGTGCTTTATGTCGTCACTGAACTGGCGATCGGCCTCGGTAGAAGCGGGGTCGTTGCACCGGTGATCGCGGCATGGTTTCCTTCCATCGTTGCGTCGCTGGCGAGTGTCACCGTGTTGTTGTATCGGGAGGACGGATGATCGGGGTTTCCGTTCCCTGCCGACGAACACGTCGTTTCGCGGGATTGTTCCCGCGCGTCGCCGCCGCGATCGCAATCGCAGCTGCGGCAACGTTCATCGCCGTCCCCTCGCCTGCCGAGGCGCAGACCAATCCGGGTTCGCTCGGCTTCGGCACCGATGAGAACTTCAAGGCGACGCCGGGCGCGCAGATGCTGCTCGAGTCGGACCAACTCATCTACGACTATGACAAGTCGACGGTCGCGGCCGTCGGCGGCGTCAAGATCTATTACGACGGCTATACGCTCGAAGCGAAGAAGGTCACCTACGACCAGAAGAACAAGACGATGGTCGCCGAAGGCGGCGTGAAGATCGTCGACCGCACCGGCGCCATCATCAATGCCGAGACGATCGACATCACGCAGGACTTCGCGAACGGCTTCGTCACGGCGCTGAAGCTCGATACGCCCTCGCAGACACATTTCGCGGCCGAGAAGGCGCTGCGCAAGGACGGCACGACGACGACCTTCTATCGCGGCGTCTATACAGCCTGCGAACCCTGCCGCGAAAAGCCCGAAAAGGCGCCGGTCTGGCAGGTGCGCGCGGCGCGCATCATCGTCGACCACAACGAGCACATGATCTATTTCCGCTCGGCGCGGCTCGAATTCCTGGGCATCCCGGTCGCCTATTTCCCGGCATTCTCGTCGCCGGACCCGACCGTGAAGCGCAAGAGCGGCTTCCTGTTCCCCTCGGCCGGCTACAAGTCGGCGCTCGGCGCCTTCGCCAAGGTGCCCTATTTCTGGGCGCTGGCGCCGAACTACGACCTGACCTTCTCGCCGGCGCTCTATACCAAGCAGGGCCTGCTGCTCGACGCCGAGTGGCGGCACAGGCTCGATACCGGCATCTACACGCTGCACATGGCCGGCATCGCGCAGGCCGATCCAGATGCCTTCGTCGAATCGGGCACGCGCAACTCGGGTGATCAGGAATATCGCGGCGGCCTCAGGACCACCGGCCAGTTCTTCCTGAACCGGCTGTGGACCTTCGGCTGGGATGCGACGCTGCTCTCGGACCGCACCTTCACGCGCGACTACAACGTCCTTTACGAATCGACCGATGTCGCTGTCTCGCAGGTCCACCTGACCGGTCTCAGCCAGACCAACTATTTCGACATGCGCGGCTATTATTTCCGCGTGCTCACCAACGACCAGGGCGCCGAATACAATCAGGCCCGCCAGCCCTTTGTGGCTCCGGTCGTCGACCAGAACTATCTGTTCGACAAGGACGTGCTCGGCGGTCAGCTGACGATGAAAAACAATGTCGTCAGCCTGACGCGCGATCAGACGGACTGCGTCGATTCCGGCGGCGACGGCATCTGCCGTCCCGGCGACGCCATCCTCGGCCTCAAGGGCAATTTCAACCGTGCCAGCACCGACTGGACCTGGCAGTCGCAGACGATCGGGCCGGCCGGCATGGTGCTGAAGCCCTTTGCCTATCTGCGCGCCGACGCCTTCTACCTGTCGCAGGACGAGCAGCTGCTCGGCATCGACGACAACGGCCAGTACTACCGCGCGATGCCGGCCATGGGCCTCGAATGGCGCTGGCCGATCCTGGCCGCCGGCGGCGCATCGAGCGTGCTCATCGAGCCGATCGCGCAGATGATCGTCCGCCCTGACGAGCCGCTCGCCGGCCAGCTGCCGAACGAAGACGCACAGTCGCTCGTCTTCGACGATTCCTCGCTGTTCGATTGGGACAAGTTCTCCGGCTACGACCGCATCGAGGGCGGCACGCGCGCGAATGTCGGATTCCGCTATGCCGCCGAGCTCGGCGCGATCGCGACCGTTTCCGGTGTCGTCGGCCAGTCCTATCAGATAGCCGGCCTCAACTCCTTCGCCGTCCAGGATCTGACGGAGACCGGCACCGTCTCGGGCCTCGAGGACGACGTCTCGGACTATGTCGGCAGCGCGACCATCGACTCCGGGCGCGGCTATTTCCTCACCGCGCGCGGACGGTTCGATTCGGCGACCTTCGACGTCAACCAGGCTCAGGTCACCGCGACCGGCAAGATGGGCGACGTGACGGCTTCCGCCTCCTATCTGTATCTCCGCGAGCAGCCGGCGATCGCCAGCACCAACAGCGGCACGCCGACCGATACGATCAGCGGCCGCGCCTCGTGGCAGTTCACGGAGACCTGGCGCCTGTTCGGCTCGATCGCCTGGGACTTCGCGGAGAAGCAGATGGCCGGCAACAGCATCGGCCTCGCCTATGACGACGAGTGCACGACGTTCTCGATTGCCTATAGCGAGATCACGCAGGACTATACCGACCTGCAGACCTCGAAATCGCTCATCGTCAGCCTGCAGCTGCGCACGCTTGGCGGCACGCAGTTCCAGAGCAACTTCAGCGACGGCAGCAATTGACCCTGCCATAACGCCGCGCTTTCATCCTTTTGCCGGAATTTGAGGCTCTAGCCTCGTTCAGGTTCGGGTCGGGCGGCCAAGACATCGAAAGGGGAGCGGATGCGGTCTCATCGGATGCGGAGCATGATCGGAGCGGCAGCCATCGCCGTTTCGGCCGTCGCCGCCGGCAGCTTCGCAACGGACGTCGCGCAGGCGCAGCAGGCTGTGAAAGCCTCCGTCAACGACCAGCCGATCACGAGCTATGACGTGCAGCAGCGCGTCAAGATGATGACGCTGTTCCGCCAGAAGACGAGCGAAAAGATCGCGCTCGACGACCTCATCGACGAGACGCTGGCCGAGCAGGTCGCCAAGCGCGCCAAGCTGACGCTGCCGAGCGACGCCGAGATCAACCAGCGTGTCGCGGGCATCGCCAAGCAGGTCAAGCTCACCCTTCCGCAGTTCGAGCAGGCGCTCAATCAGCAGGGCGTGCAGCTCGCGACGCTGAAGCGTTTCTTCCGCGGCCAGGCGACCTGGGCGGCGGTGATGCGCGCCAAGGCATCGAGCCTCAAGGCCGACGTCTCGGAGGCCGACATCCAGGCCGAGATGCAGAAGGAGGGCGTTTCGCCCGACACGGCCACGATCAAGGAATTCAAGCTGCAGCAGATCGTCTTCGTGATTCCGAAGGGGTCGCCGCCCGGCATGGTCGGCAAGCGCACCGCCGAGGCCGAGTCGTTCCGCAAGCGCTTCCCCGGCTGCGCCGGCAGCCTGGCGCTCGCGCAGACGATGAAGGGCGTGGTGGTGCTCGATATCGGCCGGCGCGATTCGACACAGGTCAGCGGCGAAGGCGCCGAGGCGCTGATGAAGACGCCGGTCGGCGGCACGCTGAAGCCCGATGTCACCGATCGCGGCGTCGAGGTCGTTGCGGTGTGCGCCGTCAAGGAAGTGCAGAGCACGGCCGGCGTCCGCGCCGCGGCCGAGCGGCGGCTGCTGGAGAGCGAGACGAAGGATCTCGAGACGAAGTTCAAGGCCGAGCTTCGCCAGAACAACAAGATCGTCTATAATTGATCGCCATGGATCGATCGAAGGCGACACGTCCGCTCGTTCTGACGATGGGCGAGCCTGCTGGCATTGGACCCGACGTGACGCTCGCGGCCTGGTCGGCGCGCCGCGATCGTGACCTTCCCTATTTCTACTGCCTGGCGGACCCCGACGCTCTCGCGGCCCGCGCGGCGCTCATCGGCATCGACGTGCCGATCGAAGTCGTCACGCCCGCCGAGGCCGCCGACGCCTTCGAGCGGGCGCTGCCCGTCGTGCGGCTGGAGACGCGCACCCATGCCGAGCCGGGACGGCCCGACCGCGCCGCAGCTCAAGGCGTGATCGAGGCGATCGCCCGTGCCGTGGCGGATGTCCGGGCCGGGTCGGCCGCCGCCGTGGTCACCAACCCGATCAACAAGAAGGCCCTGGTCGAGGCCGGTTTCCAGCATCCGGGTCACACCGAGTTTCTTGGCATGCTCTCCGCGGCGTGGAGCGGGCAGCCCGCCCGCCCGGTCATGATGCTCGCCGGCCCCGGCCTTCGCTGCGTCCCCGCCACGATCCATGTCCCGATCTCGGCGGTGCCAGGGCTTCTGACTGAAGAGGTCCTGCTCGCAACGGGCCGCACGATCGATCGCGACATGCGCCGCCGCTTTGGCTATCCGCGGCCGCGGATCGCCGTCGCCGGCCTCAATCCGCATGCCGGCGAAGGCGGTGTGATGGGAACCGAGGACGATGCCGTGATCCGGCCGGCGGTGGAGCGGTTGAAGCAGGAAGGCATCGACGCCTTCGGACCGCTCGCGCCCGACACGATGTTCCACAGCGCCGCCCGCGCCCGCTACGACGTCGCGCTCTGCATGTATCACGACCAGGCGCTGATCCCGACCAAGACCGTCGCCTTCTCCGAAACGGTCAACGTCACGCTCGGCCTGCCCTTCGTCCGCACCTCGCCCGACCATGGCACGGCCTTCGACATCGCCGGGACCGGAACGGCCGACTTTTCCAGCCTGGCGGAAGCGCTCCGCCTCGCAGACGAACTCGCGGCGCATGAGGCGGCCTATATAGCCGCGCAGACCGCGTCAGGCACCGAAGCGCCGCGGATGAGCGCGTGAACGCTGCCGACGGGCTGCCGCCGCTACGCGACGTCATCGCCGCGCATGGCCTCAACGCGCTGAAATCGCTCGGCCAGAACTTCCTGCTCGATCTCAACCTGACCGGCCGCATTGCGCGCGCGGCCGGGCCGCTGGAAGGCGTCACCGTGATCGAGGTCGGTCCAGGCCCGGGAGGACTGACGCGGGCCCTGCTCAGCGAGGGCGCGACGCGCGTGATCGCCATCGAGCGCGACCGCCGCTGCATCGCCGCGCTCGAGGAGATCGCCGCCCGCTATCCGGGCCGGCTCGAGATCATCGAAGGCGATGCGCTGGCGACCGACATGCAGGCGCTCGCGAGCGGCCGCGTGAAGATCGTCGCCAACCTACCCTACAACATCGCGACGCCGCTGCTCATCGGCTGGCTGCAGGCCGAGCCGTGGCCGCCGTTCTATGAGAGCCTGACGCTCATGTTCCAGCGCGAGGTCGCCGAGCGCATCGTCGCGACGCCGGACGACGACGCCTATGGCCGGCTCGGCGTGATGGCCGGGTGGCGGACCGAGGCGCATATCCTGTTCGACATCTCGCCGAAGGCCTTCACGCCGCCGCCGAAGGTCACCTCGTCGGTCGTCCAATTGATCCCGCGCCCGAGCCCCCTCCCCGCCAACCTCAAGGCCGTCGAGCGTGTCACGGCCGCGGCCTTCGGCCAGCGGCGCAAGATGCTGCGCCAGAGCCTCAAGACCCTCGGCACCGACCCGCTGCCATTGCTCGCCGCGGCCGGCATTCCCGAGACGGCCCGGGCCGAGGAGATCGATGTGGCCGGCTTCGTCCGCCTCGCCAACGCGCTCGGCTGATCAGACCGCCTCGCCTTCGATGAGCGCCGTGCCTGACGGGGTCGGCGTCGCTGCGATCCAGCGGAAGCCCGTCGCTTGAAGGAGCGAGTGGTATTCGTCCAGCGTCCGTTCCCGCCCCCCGACCACGGCCAGCATGACGATGTCCAGACCCTTGGCGGGATGGGGCTCGTTCCCCTCGGGCAATGGCGCCTCGACGATGAGCACGCGGGCGCCGGGCATGGCTGCGGCTCGGATGGCCGTGAGGATGCGGCGCGCCTCGGCGTCCTGCCAGTCGTGCAGGATACGGCGCAGCAGGTAGGCGTCGGCCTGCGGCAGGGAATCGTCGAAGAAACTGCCGCTGACCACTTCGATGCGCTCGTGCGGCGGCGCGACGCCCGCGACATGTGGCAGGTCGAAGAGAATCCCTCGACTTCTCGACGCGACATCGAGAACGGCGCGGAGCAGCGAACCGTTGCCGCCGCCGATATCGGCGATGACGGGAAAGCGCGAGAACGCCCCCGCCTCGACGATGCTCTCGACATCGAGGGCGGCGCGGCTCGCCATCGCCGCGTCGAAGATCGCCGACGCCGCCGGATGGGCCGAGAGATAGTCGAAACTCTCGATGCCAAAGATGTACCGCATGCCCGTCTCGCCCGTCGCCAGCGAATGACCGAGCGAACCGACCGCTCGCCACTGCCAATCGGCGCCCATCATGCGCGCATAGGCCCTCAGCGAGCGGGGATGATCGGACCGGAGAAGGCGCGAGGCGTCGGTGTGGCGATACCCCTCGGGCGAGGCGTTGAAGACGCCGTGGGCGACGAGCAGTCTCAGGATGCGGTTGAGCGCATCCGCATCGACGCCGGCTGGAGCAGCCAGCATCTCGGCGCCTTGCGGGTCATCCCCGAGCTGATCGGCGATCCCGGCCTCGGCGACGACTTGGATGCAGCGGGCCACGAGATGGCCGGATATGGCCCGCATGGCGATGTCGATGGCGGTTGCTTGCATCGTCCCCTCCCGACAAAGAGGCGGTGACAACCATAGCATGCCGGACGGCATCCGCGATATCTGCGGTCAGGTCTCGGCGAGCAAGCCGGCGACGAAGCTTTCGAGATAGGTGTCGCGGGCGCGGCGCATGCGCTCGGCGTAGAGGATGGCGCGGGCCTTCTCCAGTGAGGTCTGGAGGTCCTTGTTGATGATCACATAGTCATAGTCGCGCCAGTGCTCGATCTCGGCGCGGGCATTGGCGAGGCGCTTGGCGATGACCTCGGCCGTGTCCTCCGCGCGCCGCTCCAGCCGCGCCGCCAGTTCGCGCATGGTCGGCGGCAGCACGAAGATGCGCACGAGGTCCTCCGGCATCGCACGGGCGACCTGGTCGGCGCCCTGCCAGTCGATGTCGAAAAGCACGTCCTTGCCGCCCGAGAGCGCCTGTTCGACGGGCTCGCGCGGCGTGCCGTAGCAGTTGCCATGCACCTCGGCCCATTCCAGCAGGTCGCCCTGATCGCGCATCCGCTCGAACTTCTTCTTGTCGATGAAGTGGTAGTGCACGCCGTCGATTTCGCTCGGCCGGCGGCCGCGCGTCGTCACCGAGACCGACAGGACGATGTCCTTGTCCTCCATCAGATGGCGCGCGATCGTCGACTTGCCGGCGCCCGAGGGCGAGGAGAGCACGAGCATCAGGCCGCGACGCTGCGGCTTGGCGGGGGCGGACATCGGGACGCGGCCTCTTTCCTATTCGAGGTTCTGGATCTGCTCGCGCAGCTGGTCGACCGCCGATTTGAGATCGAGGCCGACGGCCGTCAGCGACCGGTCATTGGCCTTGGCGCAGAGCGTGTTGGTCTCGCGGTTGAATTCCTGGGCCAGGAAGTCGAGCTTGCGGCCGACCGGACCGCCCTCGGCGAGAAGCGCCGAGGCGGCGGCGACATGCGCAGCCAAGCGGTCGAGCTCCTCGCGGATATCGGCCCGCGTGGCGATAAGCGCCGCCTCCTGATGCAGGCGATCTGGGTCGAAAGCCGGCGACGCTTCCATCAGCGCGGCCACCTGCTCCGCCAGGCGGCGGCGGATCGCCTCTACGGTGCGCGCCGGCGACTCCTCCGCCATCTGGCGGAGGCGGTCGATCTCGGCGAGTCGCGCCGCAAGGACAGCGCCGATCGCGGCGCCTTCGCGGGCCCGCGCCGTCACGAGATCGTCCAGCGCGCGATCGAAATCAGCCGTGAGGAGGCGGCCGAGTTCGGCCAGCTTTTCGGGATCGTCCTCGGCATCGACGACCTCAAGCACGCCGCGGATCGCCAACAATCCGTCGACGCTCACAGGAGCGGCATCGATGCGGCTGCCAATTCGCTTCGCGAGCGCCATCACTTGCTCGAGCAGCGGTTCGTTCACGCGGAGCTGCGAGGCGGTCTCCTCGGCCTGCAAGGAGAGCGCGACCTGGATGCTGCCGCGCTGCAGGCGGGCGCCGAGCCGCTCGCGCAGCGCCGGCTCGATGGTGTCGATGCCAGCCGGCAGGCGCAGGCGGATGTCGAGCCCCTTGCCGTTGACGCTGCGAATCTCGAACGTCCAGCGATAGCCGAGGCCGGCGCCCGTGCTGCGGGCGAAGCCGGTCATGCTCATCAGCGTCATGCGATCATCCCGATCCGCTCGCCCCTGCCCCGAAAGCGGCGACCATAGTCGCAGCCGCTGCCGGCCTCAAGGGAGCCGCCGGCACCGGATGGGCTCAGTTCTGCTGCGTGTTCGCCTTCGGCTTCTTCGCGCCGCCATTGGCGGGCGGCTGCGGCGCGGCGTCGGCGGCAGGATCCGCCTCCTGGTCGCCCGGTCCCGTTCCGGCTGGAGCGGCATCGCCGTCGGCGGCATCGGCTCCGGCCTTCTGATCGGCCCGCAGCGCGCGATAGCGGGCAACGTTCTTGCGGTGGTCCTGGTAGTTCTCGGCGAAGGCGTGGCCGCCGGTGCCATCGGCGACGAAATAGAGATCCTTCGTCCGCGAGGGATTGGCCGCAGCGGCCAGCGAGGCGCGTCCGGGATTGGCGATCGGCCCCTTGGGCAAGCCGGCGATCTTGTAGGTGTTGTAGTCGTTCTCGGCGTCGAGATCGCTGCGCTTGATCGCGGCACCTTGCGGAAGCCCGGCCCCGCCATAGACGCCATAGATGACCGTCGGGTCCGATTGCAGGCGCATGTTCTGCTTGAGGCGGTTGATGAAGACGGCTGCGACGCGGCTGCGCTCGTCGGCGATGCCGGTTTCCTTCTCGACGATCGAGGCGAGTGTCACGAGCTCTTCCGGCGTCTCGACCGGCAGGTCCTTGTCGCGTCCGGCCCATACCGTCGCGACGACGCGGTCATGCTCGCGCTCCATGCGGTCGAGAATGCCCTGGCGGCTGTCGCCGCGCGTGTAGCGATAGGTGTCGGGCAGCAGCGTGCCTTCGGGCGGCACGGTCTCAATGGTGCCGATGAGGACCGGGTCGGCATTGAGCTTGTCGACGATCTGCCGGCTTGTCAGCCCTTCGGGAATGCTGATCGAGTAGACGATTCCCTTGCCGCTCACGAGCGCGTTCATGATGTCGCGCATGCTGGCATGGGCGGGGATCAGATATTCGCCGGCCTTGAGATTGTCGCGCTCGCGCGAGAATTCGACGCCTGCGACGAAGATCCATTTCGACGAGATGAGGCCGCGCTCATGCAGGATCTCGGCGATGTCGCGCAGGCCCGTGCCGCGATCGATCAGGACCGTGCGCGGCTGGTCGAAATGGCTGCGCTCCTCGAAGCGCATCTTGCCGAAGAAGAAGAGCCCGGCCGCGCCCAGCACGCTGACGACGATGATCGTCATCGCGAAATTCATGATCATGACGATCGGGTGGCGCGCCTGCTGCGAACGAGGCGGCGGACCAGGCGCCCGCTCGGGACGGAGCGCGTCGCTGGGGCTTTTCGGATTGATCCGGCTGGACCCTGCGGCCCGCGACTTTGCCTTGGCCGGCTCGGCGGCCTTGTCGGCGCCCTCGCCTGTCGGCTGCGCGTCGTTCATCACACCCCGCACCATGATTGCCGGCCGCTCCCACCCCTATCGGCCGATCGGGCGACTTTAGGGAGGAATATGGCGAAAGCGCGGGCGATCGCCGCCGCGCCGTCCGGCTCAGGCATCATGCCGGCGGAAAACGAGCGACGCATTGGTGCCGCCGAAGCCGAAGGAATTCGACAGCGCAACGTCGATCGTGCGCTTGCGCGCGACCTTCGGGACGAGGTCGATCGGCGTCTCATAGGCAGGATTGTCGAGATTGATCGTCGGCGGCGCGACATTGTCGCGAATGGCGAGCAGCGAGAAGATCGCCTCGATCGCACCCGCCGCACCGAGCAGATGGCCCGTTGCCGACTTGGTCGACGACATGGACACCTTGGACGCGGCATTGCCGAGAACACGCTCCACAGCGGCGAGCTCGATGCCGTCCGCCATGGTCGACGTGCCATGCGCGTTGACATAATCGATGTCGGACGGACCGATGCCGGCCCGCTTCAGCGCCGCCTGGACGCAGCGATACGCGCCGTCGCCATCGGGCGCCGGTGCGGTGATGTGATAGGCGTCGCCCGACAGGCCATAGCCGATCACTTCGCCATAGATCTTGGCGCCACGGGCGAGCGCATGCTCGCGTTCCTCGAGCACCACGACGCCGGCGCCTTCGCCCATCACGAAGCCGTCACGATCCTTGTCGTAGGGGCGCGAGGCTTGTTCGGGACGATCGTTGTAGCCGGTCGACAGCGCCTTGCAGGCGGCGAAGCCGGCAAGCGAGATGCGCGAGATCGGGCTTTCGGTGCCGCCGGCGATCATGACGTCGGCATCGTCGAGCGCGATCAGCCGGGCCGCGTCGCCGATCGCGTGGGCGCCGGTCGAGCAGGCGGTGACCACCGCGTGATTCGGACCCTTGAAGCCGAAGCGGATCGAAATCTGGCCGGAGGCGAGATTGATCAGCCGGCCGGGGATGAAGAAGGGGCTGACGCGGCGGGGGCCGCGGTCGCGCAGGATATAGCCCGCCTCGACGATGCCCTCGATGCCGCCGATGCCGGAGCCGACCAGCACGCCGGTACGGATCTGGTCTTCGTATTCGGTCGGGAGCCAGCCCGAATCGCGCACGGCCTGATCGGCGGCGGCCATCGCAAAGACGATGAACTCGTCGACCTTGCGCTGCTCCTTCTCCTCCATCCAGTCGTTCGGATCATAAGCGCCGTCCGCGAGCGCGCCGCGCGGAATGCGGCAGGCGATCTGGCAGGCGAGATCATCGACCTCGAAGGAGGTGACGCGCGAGGCGCCGCTCTTGCCGGCGAGCAGGTTCGACCATGTGACGTCGACACCGCAACCGAGCGGCGTGACCATACCCATCCCGGTGACGACGACACGTCTCATGCACAACTCCCGAACCGGACCCCGAGGGTCCGGTCGCCGTTTCTTTTTGTCTGCGGGGAAACTGGATGACGCCGGATCAGCCGGCGTTCTTCTCCAGGAAGCTGACCGCGTCGCCGACGGTCAGGATCGTCTCGGCGGCATCGTCGGGAATCTCGACGCCGAATTCTTCCTCGAAAGCCATGACGAGCTCGACGGTGTCGAGGCTGTCCGCGCCGAGGTCGTCGATGAAGCTCGCGCCTTCCGTCACCTTGTCGGCGTCGACGCCGAGGTGCTCGATCACGATCTTCTTAACCCGGTCAGCGATATCGCTCATTTTGTCCTAACCTCGACTGTTCGTGTCACTTCACTCGACGCGATTTCTCGCACGCGGGAGACCGGCCGCAAAGCCCACTCCCGGAAAACGCACCGCGATATCGTCACGAGGACCCCGCCCTTGGCCAGGAGAGCCTCTTCTGCCCGCGATCGTCAACTCACCGCTTCCCCGCCGCAACCGCCACGGAGAACCCGTCCATCAGAGGGCGGTCCTAACATAGTTTCCAACCCTTGACCAGCGGCGCGGGAGGCTGCCGAAGGCGCTTGGAACAGGCTAGGACCGACCGCCGATTCGCTTTTCAGATCATAGCCATACCGCCGTTGACATGCAGCGTCTGGCCGGTCACGTAAGCCGCCTCGTCGGAGGCGAGATAGACGACAGCCGCGGCGATGTCCTCGCCGCTGCCGAGCCGCTTCGCCGGCACGCGCTCGAGGATGCCGGCGCGAATCTTCTCATTGAGGACGTCGGTCATCGCCGTCTCGATGAAACCGGGCGCGACGCAGTTCACCGTGATGTTGCGGCCGGCGACTTCCTGCGCGAGCGATTTCGACATCGCGATCAGGCCCGCCTTCGATGCGGTGTAGTTGCCCTGGCCGGCATTCCCGGTCACGGCGACGACCGAAGTGATGTTGACGATGCGGCCGGAGCGCTGGCGCATCATGCCGCGCAGCGCGGCGCGGGTCAGGCGGAACGGCGCCGTCAGATTGACGTCGAGCACGTCGCCCCAGGCCTCGTCGGAGAGGCGGGCGAACAGCATGTCGCGCGTGATGCCGGCATTGTTCACGAGGATGTCGAGCCCGCCGAGCGTCTCCTCGACCGCGGGGACGAGGCTCTCGACATCCTCCGCCTTGGAGAGATTGCAAGCGCGGACATGAACGCGCTCGCCCAGCTCCGTCGCCAGCGTGTCGAGGGCCTCCTGGCGGGTGCCGGAAATCGCGACGGTGGCGCCCTGGCGATGCAGCGCCACGGCGATGGCGCGGCCGATGCCGCCGCTCGCGCCCGTCACGAGGGCACGCTTGCCGGTGAGATCGAACATCGCAGAACTCCTTTGCGCGTGTGCTGCCGCCGTCAGGCGAGAAGCGGCAGGGCTGCCGCGATGTCGTCGGGCGTACCGACCGAAACCGTGCGGGCGGAGGGTGCGATCCGCTTGGCGAGACCGGACAGAACCTTGCCGGCGCCGATCTCGACGAAGAGATCGGTCCCGGCCTGCTCGAGCCAGCCGATCGACTCGCGCCAGCGCACCATACCCGTCACCTGCTCGACCAGCCGCGCGCGGATCTCGTCCGGATCGCTGATCGGAGCCGCGAGGACATTGGCGACGAGCGGCACCACCGGCGGCGCGATAAGGACGCTTGCCAGCGCCTCGCGCATCGCATCGGCGGCAGGCTGCATCAGGGCGCAATGGAACGGAGCGCTCACCGGAAGCAGCAGCGCGCGCTTGGCACCCTTGGCCTTGGCGATCTCCACCGCGCGCTCGATGGCGGCGCGCGAGCCGGAAATGACGACCTGGCCGGGGCCATTGTCGTTGGCCGCCTGGCAGACATCGCCTTCGGCCGCCTCGGTGGCGACTTCGACGGCCGCCTCGAAATCGAGGCCGAGCAGCGCCGCCATGGCGCCCTCGCCGACCGGCACCGCGGCCTGCATCGCCGACCCGCGAATTCGCAGCAGCCGCGCAGCTTCGGCGATGGAGAGGCTACCCGCGGCCGCCAGCGCCGAATACTCGCCGAGCGAATGGCCGGCGACATAGGCGGCAGATCCCGCAACGCTGACGCCGTTCGCCTCAAGCGCCCGCATCGCCGCGAGGCTCACGGCCATCAGCGCCGGCTGGGCATTGGCGGTCAGAGTCAGCGTCTCGATCGGGCCTTCGAAGATGATCGCGGAGAGCTTTTCGCCCAGCGCGTCGTCGACCTCGTCGAAGACGGCGCGAGCTTCCGGATAGGACTCGGCCAGAGCCTTGCCCATGCCGACGGCCTGGCTGCCCTGGCCCGGAAATGTCAGAGCTGTCGTCACGCGATGCGCTCCCGGCTCGTTGGTCGCCGGCGATGCCCGCCCGGCCTTTGGCGGCGGCTAATCGCGCCTTCGTGAAGCGAAGTCAAGCCCGACAGGAGCCCGCCACGGCGCGCCGTGAGCCTTCCGTCGCTGTCGCGGAAACGTGATAGTATGTTGAGCTTATTAAATTTCGTTCATCCGGCCAAAAGTCGCTTGCGTGCCCCAATCCGGGCCTCTGATCACAATTGTCCACACGCCATCCTGGGCCGCCCGCCCCACCTCCGCGGCGGCCGCACCCCAGATGACGCGACGGGATGGATGGATGATTGGAGAACCATCATGAAGACCCTCGCTCTCGCACTTCCCTTGGCAGGTTTCATCGCTTCGGCCGGCGCCGCCTATGCGGTTGACGTGGACTCGGGGACGGTGCGACAGCTCGATTCCCGCAGCGGCGCGATCACGCTCATGGACGGCCGCTCGTTCAAGGTCAGCAACCCGATCCTGCTCGATGGCGTCATCCCCGGCGAGAAGGTGATCATCACCGTCAATGACGACAAGACGATCGGCTTCTCCGAGGACCCCTCGCAGTGGGAGAGCACCACGTCCTACGACAACTGAGCCCGCGCGCGATTATTTGACGACCGGGGCCGGCTCCGTGCCGGCCCCATTCGTTTTCGGGGCGGTAGAGGCCTTGCGGCCATAGCGCGCGGTATCGCCGGGATGCTCGATGAAGCAGGCCGAGGCGGTCACCGGCTTTCCCGACGCGATCAGATCGCTGACCGTGACGAAGCGGTAGCCGCGCGCCTTCAGCGCCGGAATGATCGTCGCCAGAGCCTCGGCCGTGTGCTTGCCGCGGCCATTGGCGTGCATCACCACGATCGAGCCCGGTTTGACCTCGGCGAGAACCGCCTTTGCCATCGGCGCGGCGGCGATGCCCGACGGATCGCCCGACACGACATCCCACTGAACCGGCGTGAGCCCCGCTGCCCGCACCGCCGCCGGACCGTCGGCGCCGCAGGCACCATAGGGGAAGCGGAAGAGCGTGGTCGTCGACGCGGGCGCGGCCGGACAGACCGAGGCGAGCTTGCCGCGAAGAGCGCCGAGCACCGCTTCCGTGCGCGCAATCTCTTCGGCGATCTTCGCGGCGTCGGCGTGATCGAGATCGGCATGGTCATAGGTGTGATCGCCGACTTCGAACAGCGGATCGGCAAGGAGCTGCATCGCCCGCTGCTCATGGCTCTGCGCCCAGCGCCCACCCATGAAGAAGGTCGCCGGGACCGAGGCGGCGCGGAGGCGGTCGACGATCGCCCCGTCATAGCCGGCGACCTCGCCGCTCCCCTCGCAGAGATCGAAGGTCAGCGCGACGAGTTTCGCGCCTCCGGCAGGTACCACGCGACGCAGCACGCCCTCGCCAACCGCCGCCGGGGCGATCATGGCGAGCGCCGCGGGAACCGGTAGTCGGTCGGACGGGCCGGCATGGCGCTTCGCGGCCTCCTCCGACCGCCCGGCCAGCGCCGCCGGTGGCCAGCAGGCGGCCGGCGGATCGGCCAGAGCCTTTCCGGCCAGCAGAACAGCGCAGGCGACGAAGGCGAGACGAAAGAGCTGACGTGGCATTCGCAGAAGGATCCGGCGGGCGATGCGCCGAAGCCAAGCCGCCATCGAGGCGGAAGCGTGGCAGTGATCCGCGACGAAACGCCCTCAGCGGCGTTTCGGCGGTTCGATATTCGGCAGGAACGCCGTCAGCAGGCCGATCAGCGGCAAGAAGGCGCAGATCTGGAAGACGAAGGCGATCGAGGTGCGGTCTGCCAGTTCGCCCAGCGCGGCGGCACCGATGCCGCCCATGCCGAAGGCGAAGCCGAAGAAGAGACCCGAGACGAGGCCGACTTTCCCCGGGATCAGCTCCTGCGCATACACGATGATCGCCGAGAAGGCGGAGGAGAGGACGAGGCCGATCACGATGGACAGGATCACTGTCCAGGCGAGATTCACATGCGGCAGCAGGAGCGTGAACGGCAGCACGCCGAGGATCGAGAACCAGATCACGAATTTGCGGCCGAAGCGGTCGCCGATCGGGCCGCCCGCGATCGTGCCGGCCGCGACGGCGCCGAGGAAGACGAAGAGCAGCAGCTGCGAATCGCGCACCGACACCCCGAAAGTGTCGATGAGATAGAAGGTGTAGTAGCTCGACAGCGCGGCCATGTAGAAGAACTTGGAGAAGATCAGCGCCGCGAGGATCAGGATCGAACGGACGATGATCGGCCGCGGCAGCATGACATGCGCCGTCGTGCCGCCCTTGCGGTGGACGCCGGATGCGTGCTGGGCGCGATACCAGAAGCCGACCCGCGACAGGATGATGATGCCGGCGAGCGCGGCGAGGGCGAACCAGGCGACGGCGCCCTGCCCGCGCGGCAGCACGATGAAGGCGGCGAGGAGCGGCCCGATCGCCGATCCGAAATTGCCGCCGACCTGAAACAGCGACTGCGCGAGGCCGTGGCGGCCGCCGGAGGCCATTCGGGCGACCCGCGAGGACTCCGGATGGAAGATCGAGGAGCCAAGACCGATCAGCGCGACCGACAGCAGGATCACGGAGTAATGCGCAGCGGTGGCGAGCAGCACGAGGCCGACCAGCGTGCAGCCCATGCCGATCGGCAATGAGAAGGGCATCGGCTTCTTGTCGGTATAGATGCCGACGATCGGCTGCAGGATCGAGGCCGTGCACTGGAAGACGAGCTGGATCAGACCGATCTGGCTGAAGTCGAGCGCGAACTCGTCCTTCAGGATCGGATAGATCGCCGAGATTACCGACTGCATCAGGTCGTTCAGCATATGCGACATGCTGATGGCGACCAGGATGCCGAAGGACGTGCGCTGCGCGAGCGTACTGCCCGCCGAGGTGGGAACGGCGGCAACCCTGTCGGTCACGATCAAATCCTCGAACTGAAGCGTCGATCGGCGGGATGGCGTCGGGGGAAGCGCCATGGCGATCGGCCGGAAGGAACGGCACTATGCCGCCGGCCGAACCGATTGAAAAGACGGGTTCGCGTGATGAGTTCATCAGGTCTCCTGATGAGACCCAAACTCCTCAGTCGCGCAGCGCCGCCGCCGGCGGCTGTCGATAGGCCATGATCGCCGGCAAGGCGGAGACGACGGCCGCGGCGATGACAAGGATTGCCGCTCGTCCGAGATCCTCCCATTCGAAGACGACGGGCAGCGCCACTCCGTTCGCAGCCGTGAGCATCTGCGAGAGGATCAGCGTCGCGCCATAGCCGATCGCGATGCCGAGCGCGATGCCGAGGCCGACAATGGCGAAGATCTCGCCCCAGACGATACCGAATACGGCCAGCCGCGGGGCGCCGAGCGCGCGCAGGGCTCCAATCTGCCGCCGCCTCTGGCCGACATGGGCGATCGCAACCAGCGCGACAGCGGCGGCCACCAGCGCCTGCGCGCCCGTCGCCACGGCGGTGAGAATGCGCCGCGCATCGCCGAGCGTGGAATAAAGCCGTGTCAGCACCTCCCCGGGGAAGACCGCGAGCGTCGCCGCGGTCCGGTATTCGCCGCGCAGCCTATAGGCGTCGGCGATCGACTTGGGCTTCACGATGATCGCCGGAACGCCGGGCGTCTCCTCCGACCACGGCCCGCCGAGCGCCACCGGTTCAGCGTGAACCCCGCTATCGTGATCCGAGTCGCCGGTCCCACGATCGGCTGCCTCGGCGGCATGGTCATGCTCGTGGCCATGCTCATGATCATCCTCGTCCATGCCATGCACGTGCCAGACGGCCTCGATCGGCACCAGGATGGCGCGATCCCAGGGCGTGCCGCTGCGCGGCATGCGCCCGACCACGTGATAGCTCGCACCCTCGTGGACATGGCCGCCCTCGCCGACGGCGCCATGCATGGGCTTCACCTCGGCACCGATCGCCAGCGTCACCGCACTGCCCACGACCGCGTCCTCGTGATCTTCGAAGCCATGGCCCTCGGTGAGCGCGCCCGCTGCCAGGACGAGCGGCATGGTCGTGCCGACGATCGGATAGCCGAAGGACGAATCACCGAAGCCCACAGGCGCCGCCCATGCGACACGCGGATCGGCGGCGAGCTTGGCCAGAACGGCGCCGGGAATGAGCGGCAGGGGCGCCGCCTGCAGGAAGACAGAGGAGAGGATCAGCTGCGTCTCGCTCCCCGGAGCCCCGATCACGAGGTCGAACCGGTCGGCGGCGCGAGCGCTGCCGAGCCGGAGGGCCCGTTCCTGCAAGGTGACGGCCACGCCGAGAGCGGTCGCGAGCGCGACGATCAGCATGATCACCGCGGAGCCGAGCCAGAGGCGGCGAAGATCGGCGACGATGAAGCGGATCATGCGGCATCGCCTTTCCGGTCATCGACGATCCGCCCGTCGCGCAGCGCGACGACGCGCTGCATGCGCGCGATCAGCCTGTCGTCATGCGAGACCGCAATGAGCGTCGCCCGTTCTTCGGCGGCCAGCGCCAGCAAGAGGCCGATGACGGCCTCGCCGCTTTCGCGGTCAAGGCTCGCGGTCGGTTCGTCGGCGACGATGACGCCGGGTCTTGCGAGCAGCGCCCGCGCGACCGCGACGCGCTGCTGCTCGCCGCGCGACATGGTGGCGATGTCCTGCGCCGGCCGGCCGATGCCCACCCGGACGAGCAGTGCCTCGGCGCGCGTCGCCTTGTCCGCGCTGGCGCGACGGCGAAGACGCGCCGGCAGCAGCACGTTGTCGAGCGCCGACAGCCCGGCGAAGAGGTGGAAATCCTGCATGACGAGGCCGACATTGTCGGAGCGCCAGCGGTCGCGCGCGCTCTCGCCGAACCGGGCGATGTCGGTCTCGCCCCAGACGACGCGGCCGGAGGCCGGCCGTGCGAGCCCGGTCACGATGTTGACGAGCGTCGATTTGCCCGATCCGGAAGGCCCGGTCACCGCAAGCTGCTCGCCGGGCGCCACCGCGAGATTCCCGATCGCGAGGACCGGCGCCGCGAGGCCCGCGACGGTCACGGTGATTTCCGCAAGCCGCAAGCCCAGCATTGCGATCAGACCGGCCGGAACGAGGCGTTGCGCAGGCGGAGCAGGCTGACGAAGCCAGTATCCGGATCCGTCCACGATCCGTATTCGAGCGTCCCCTCGACCTCGATCACGGCGTTGAACTGGACGAAGGTCTGCTTGGCGCCGAGATAGACGACAACAATGTTGTCGGGCCAGTCTGCGTCGGAGGAGCAGAACGGGCACAGCGACATCGGAATCTCTGTGAGAACAAAGAAGTCCGCTTCTGCCTTGAGCGGCGGCGCCATGAAGCCGCGCATCACGACATCCTGGCCGGCGAGCGCCTTGACCTTGTCGGAGAACTCGAGACCGAGCACGCCGATCTTGCCGTAGAGCTCGTCGAAGGTCAGCGTCGCCTGCGCCGCCTTGGCTCTGCCGGCGGCCATGAAGGTCGCAAGGGCGGCAAGCATGGTGCGCCGGGTCGGCTGGTAAGCGGCCATGGTCCGGTCTCCGGTATGAGGTGCCGCCCCGGCCCTTCGGTCGAGGCGGCTGGCGTCAAAGGGCTTCAGTTGGCCTGCGGCGCGAGCGCGAACGCGTCGGCGAGGACGCGGTAGATGTCGCTCTGCTCCATATAGCCATGGAAGCCTTCCGCGCCGGGGCCGTCGGCCTGCAGCACGACGTCATCCACCGCATGGACGGCGGTGTCCGAGCTCTTCGGCAGGTTGCCGATGCGCAGCACGGCACCGGGCACGTCCTTGTAGGCTTCGTTGGCCACGTATTCCTTCTTCTCGTTTTGCACGGCCGGAACGAAGGGGCCGTCGAGCTTCGGGCGGAAGGTCTCGTAATAGTCCGGGAAGTTGTTCGCGAAGATCGCCAGACGACGCGAAACGTCGACGCTGTCAGGATAACCGTCGCCGTTCTTGTCCTCGTAGTTCGGGAAGCCGGCCTTGTCGTAGACGCCGACCTTCTCGCGCATTTCCGGCCCCGGCTTGTTGTCGTCGATCGTGCCGATGATCGAGACACCATGCGTGTGGTCGCCGGTGACGACGATCAGCGTGTCGGGATTGTTCTTCTGGAACTCACGCGCGACGCCGATCGCCTTGTCGAACTCGATCGTCTCCACCATCGCCCGCTCCCAGTCCATGGGATGGGACATCTTGTCGATCGAGGCACCTTCGACCATCAGGAAGAAGCCGTCGGGGTTCTTGGCGAGCTGCTCGAGCGCCGCGGAGGTCATCTCGACGAGGCCCGGCTGGTTCGGGAACTCGGCGACGGTGCCCTTCTTCAGGAATTCGCGATCAAGCAGCGTGTCCATATTGCCGGGATGGAACAGGCCGAGGATCTTGCCGGTATTGGTGCCGGAAGCTGCGGCCAGCTCGTTCTTGTCGGTCGCGAGCGTGTAGCCGGCATCCTTGAACAGCTGGATATAGTCCTTGTCGTCCTTGCGCTTCGAGCCGGGCCTTTCCTTCGAAAGGAAATAGGCCGAGCCGCCGCCGAGCACGATCTCGGGCTTCACGTCATAGATCATGCCCACGATCTCGGCCTTGTCGGCGCGTCGACGCGTGTGGGAGACGAGGGCGGCCGGGGTCGCATCCTCGATCTCGGCGGTCGAGACGATGCCGACCGACTTCTTGCCGGTGCGGCGCAACGCTTCGGCGATGGTCTCGACGCGCGGGTCGTCGAGGCTGTCGGGCGTGCGGTCGGCATAGACGCCGAGCGCGTTCACCGCCGTCTTGTGGCCGGTCATATAGGCCGACATGGTGTTGGCGCTGTCGGTTGCGACGGCATCGGTGGCCGAGGTGCCGACAAAGGCGCGCAGGTCAACGTCGTCGAGATTGAGACGGCCGTCGGCCTTGCCCTCGTGCATGCCCTTCGACATCAGGCGGGCGCCGGTGCGATGCGCCATCGAGAGGCCGTCGCCAAGCAGGAAGATGACATTCTTCGCCTTCGCAGCGGCCGGGGTGCCGTAGACGGTCCAGGTCACGGTCCTGGTGTCGTTGCCGGCCGTGGCCTCGACCTTGTAGTCGCCGGGCTTCGCCAGGACGAGCTTGCGCAGGATCAGCGCCGAGCCCAGCGCCTTGTCGTCCTTGCCCTTCTCGGTCTCGACGAAGGCCGCCTCGGAGCCAAAGACGGCCTTGTAGTCCTGGCCGTTGACAGTGACCTTGACGTCTTCGGGCTTCACGGTCTCGGCGAACTCGACCTTGAAGTCGAAGGGCGAGCCGGCGAGAATCGTGGCGCGGTCGAGCGGATAGACGGTCGCGGCCTCGGCCGCTCCGGCGAGGATGGTCGATGCCGCGAGGGCAGCGAGCAGCGTGCGCATGGGAGCTTTCCTTGTTCGCTTGGGTGTCCGGATGTTCGGGAACCTGCCTGTTCCCGGTAGTGCGAAGACGTGACGCCCATGTGAAGCAGCCCTCCGGCGGGCCCGAGCATGCAAATCGCTTCGCCAGCCTTGAGTTTCCCGGCGATCCGCTGTATGGACCGCGCGTCGCATGACACCCGGCCGGGGGTTGAACGGAAGGCGGCGCTTGCCGCAGGGATCGCAGGATCCCGTCTTCCCGTGTCTCCGCTCTCGAAGTACGACCGACTGCCTTCCTTCCGGAGGCTTCGGTGAGGCTTGGCGCCGGGGCCAACAGGGAAAGGCGAATATGCCTCTTTACGAGCACGTGTTCCTGTCGCGTCAGGACGTGTCGGCCCAGCAGGTCGAGACGCTGACGGAGACGTTCAAGGGAATCATCGAGGCCAATGGCGGCTCGATCGGCAAGATCGAGCAGTGGGGCCTCAAGTCGGTTGCGTTCCGCATCCGCAAGAACCGCAAGGCGCACTACACGCTGATGAACATCGACGCCCCGGCCGCCGCTGTGGCCGAGCTCGAGCGTCAGCAGCGCATCAACGAGGACGTCCTCCGCGTCCTCACCATCCGCGTCGACGCGCTTGAGGAGGGCCAGTCGGCCATGCTCCAGAAGCGTGACCGCGACGACCGCGACGGTGATCGCGGCGGCCGCTTCGGCGACCGTGGCGACCGTCCTCGCGGCGGTTTCGGCGGTGATCGTGGCGGCGACCGCGGCGGCTTCCGCGGCGAGCGTCGTCCGCGCAACGAAGACAGCGAAGGTGGAGCTGAATAATGTCTGAGTTCGGTGGTTCCAGCGCTCCCCAGAGCACCGGTGGCGGCGCGCGCCGTCCCTTCTTCCGTCGTCGCAAGACGTGCCCGTTCTCGGGCCCGAACGCGCCGAAGATCGACTACAAGGACGTGCGGCTGCTGCAGCGCTACATTTCCGAGCGCGGCAAGATCGTTCCCTCGCGCATCACCGCCGTCTCGGCGAAGAAGCAGCGCGAGCTGGCCCAGGCCATCAAGCGTTCGCGCTTCCTCGGCCTGCTGCCCTACGTGATCAAGTAAGCCTTTCGGCCGCGTGACGGCCGACGCGAGACTGTCTCCCGGCGCAAAGCCGGGAGGCGAGACCTGGTTGGGGCGGGCGCCTGGTGCGATCCGCCTCTAACCGCTCGAGGAGCGGGACAGCGAAACGATGACGATGCGCAATATCCTGATCGGCCTCGGCGCCGGCCTCGCGGCCGCGCTGTTGTTCGCCGGCATCGCGACGGGAACGTCGCTGGCGCTGCCGCTCTATTTCCTCTCCCCCCTCCCGATCGCCATTGCCGGGCTCGGCTTCGGCACCTGGGCCGGCGCCGCTGCCGCCGCGACGGCCGCCGTTGTGATCGCCGCGCTGTTCGGACCGCTGTTCGGCGGCGTCCAGCTCGCGATGTTCGGCATTCCCGTCGCATGGGGCGCCCATCTCGTCGGCCTGTCGCGTCCCGCGGACGAAGACGGCAAGGTCGAGTGGTTCCCGCTCTCGCAGGTTCTGGTGCGCGTCGCCGTGGTCGTCGCCGCCGGCGTCGTGGTGCTGATGCCGCTGATGGGCATGAACCCGGCCGACTTCTCGAAGCAGCTGATGGCGGCGATCGAGGAATGGATGAAGTCCGGCGGCGATCCGCTCGATGCCACGACGCGCGCCGAGGCAGCCCAGGTCATCGACATCATGGTGGCGCTGCTCCCGGCGATCAGCGCCTTCAGCGCCCTCACCTTCACCGTCATGAATCTCTGGCTGGGCGGCCATGTTGCCCGGATGTCGGGCCATCTGCCGCGTCCCTGGATGCCGATGTGGACCGTGACGCTGCCGAAGCACGCCGTCACGGTCCTCGGCATCGCGATCCTTGCCGCCTTCGTGCTGCCGGGCATCGGCAGCCAGATCGCCGTCGCGATTGCAGGCGCCTTCACGCTCGCCTTCGCCCTTTCGGGCTATGGCGCGCTGCATGCGCTGCTGCGGGGCCGTCCAGGCCGCGTCCCGCTGCTCATCCTCGTCTACGCCACGAGCTTCATCTTCGCCCCGGCCATCATCGCCGCGGCGCTGATCGGCATCGCCGATACCCTTCTCCAATTCCGGTTCCGCAACGTGAGCGGCGCCGGCCCCGCATCCTGACTTCAAACCACTCGATCAAGGAGACCTGACATGGACGTCATTCTGCTGGAACGCGTCGCCAAGCTCGGCCAGATGGGCGAGATCGTGCACGTCAAGAACGGCTATGCGCGCAACTTCCTGCTGCCGCAGGGCAAGGCCCTCCGCGCCACCGAGGCCAACAAGAAGCATTTCGAGAGCCAGAAGGTGCATCTCGAGGCGCGTAACCTCGAGCGCAAGAAGGAAGCCGACGTCGTCGCCGAGAAGCTGAACGGCCAGAGCTTCATCGTCGTCCGCCAGGCGGGCGAGACCGGCCAGCTCTACGGCTCCGTGTCGAGCCGCGACATCGCCGACCTGGTCGCCGAGGCCGGCTTCGGCGTCGCCCGCAACCAGGTGGTGCTCGACCATCCGATCAAGACGATCGGCCTGCACGAGGTGGTCATCGCCCTGCATCCGGAAGTCGAATCGACCGTCACCATCAACGTCGCGCGCAGCGCCGACGAGGCCGAGCGCCAGGCTCGCGGCGAGGATCTCACCGTCCGCGAGACCTTCGAGCTGGAGCCGCTCGAGGACGAGGAGGTTCTGGAAGTCGAGGGCGAGAGCGAGGAGTAATCCTCGCCAAACCCAAAGGACGCCTTACCTTTTGGAGGGGCGCGCGGCGACGGCCGGGCGCCCCTTTTCGCATTGTCACGGCCTTCGCCGGCTGTGTCGCCTAGCAGCTTGTAATCGTGGCAAAATCGGGGCTAACATTCGACAGGGGAAGCAATTACGCCCACTCCCCAAGTCAAAACCGACCCCGGCGAACGGGGCCGCCTAGGCAACGGATCCCCCGCCATGAACCGGTTGCTCGCCAACTACATCGACCGCGTGCTGAAAAAGGGCTCGCTCGAGCTCATCGATGCCAAGGGCCGCCTGCACCGCTTCGGCGACGGCACCGGCGAAACGGTCCGGGTACGAATCAAGTCGTCCTCGGCCGAGCTCGCCGTTTTCCTCAATCCCGAGCTCAAGCTCGGCGAGGCTTTCATGGATGGCGACTTTGTCGTCGAACAGGGGACGATCTACGACTTCCTGGCCGTCGTCCTGCAGAACATCGGCTCCGGCGGGCGATCCTTCATCGCGCAGGCCATCTATCAGGCCCGCGTCGCGACGCGCCGCTTCCGCCAGTGGAACACGCCCTTCCGGGCACGGCGGAACGTCGCCCACCACTATGACCTCGACGGACGGCTCTATTCGCTGTTCCTCGATCCGGACCAGCAATATTCCTGCGCCTATTTCGAGACGGCCGACTCCTCGCTCGAGGAGGCGCAGATCGCCAAGAAGCGGCATCTCGCGGCGAAGCTCGCTCTGGGGCCCGGCCAGAAGGTGCTGGATATCGGCTCCGGCTGGGGCGGTCTCGGCCTCTATCTCGCCGACCATGCCGATATCGACGTCACCGGCGTGACGCTCTCGGAGGAGCAGCACAAGGTCTCCAATGCCCGCGCCGCGGAGCGCGGCCTCGCCGACCGGACGCGCTTTCTGCTCAAGGACTACCGCCATCTGGCGACCCGCTTCGACCGCATCGTCTCGGTGGGCATGTTCGAGCATGTCGGTGTCGGGCATTATCGCGAGTTCTTCGAGCAGGTGCGCAATCTCCTGACCGATGACGGCGTCATGGTGCTGCACTCGATCGGCCGCTTCGACATGCCGGGCGAGACCAATTCCTGGATTCACAAATACATCTTCCCGGGCGGCTACATCCCTGCCCTCTCGGAAGTTCTGCCGGAGATCGAGCGGGCGGGCCTCAAGGTCACCGATATCGAGATCCTGCGTCTCCACTATGCCGAGACACTTCGCGAGTGGCGCCTGCGCTTCATGGCGCGGCGCGACGAGGCGCTGAAGCTCTATGACGAGCGCTTTTGCCTGATGTGGGAGTTCTATCTCGCCGCCTCGGAGACCGCGTTCCGCTATCAGGACATGATGAACTTCCAGATCCAGCTCGTGCGCGACCAGCATGCGCTGCCGATGACGCGCGACTATATCTGGCATGCCGAGGAGGCGCTCCGCCGCCGCGACAATGCCGGCCAGCGGCCTTCGCTGAAGATAGCCGGCGAATAATCGCGAAGGCCGGCCATACCTGAGGCCGGCCTGTCGCGATTCGGCCACGGACAAGCGCATGCCGCGCCTTTATCGGCATACTGTTAATTGCGAGGGAATCGGGGCGCGGCCCGCGGGAATGACTCATCTTGCGGGCGCCCACCGCCGATCCCGCCTATGAATCGCCTGGGGAAGAACGAGGGCGAGGCAATGAACAGTCCGGCACGGGCGCTCCAGCAGCAGGCGACCGAATTCTATCGCCAGCCGCCGCACAATATCGAGGCCGAGCAGGCGCTGCTCGGCGCGATCCTCGTCAACAACGAGGCGTTCTACCGCGTCTCGGATTTCCTCGAGCCGGTGCATCTCTTCGAGCCGATCCACCGCCAGATCTTCGAAGTCGCCGGCAGCCTGATCCGTGCCAACAAGGTGGCGACGCCGGTCACGCTCAAGACCTTCCTGCCGGCCGATCTCGCGATCGGCGACATGAATCTCGCCCAGTATCTGGCGCGCCTCGCTGCCGAGGCGACGACGATCATAAATGCCGAGGACTATGGCCGCGCGATCTACGATCTCGCCCTGCGCCGCGCGCTGATCGGCATCGGCGAGGACGTGGTCAACATCGCCTTCGATGCGCCGATCGACATGCCGCCCAAGGCCCAGATCGAAGATGCCGAGCGGCGGCTGTTCGCCCTCGCCGAGACGGGCCGCTATGATGGCGGCTTCCATTCCTTCGAGGAGTCGCTGAAGACCGCCATCGACATGGCGAGCGCCGCCTATCAGCGCGACGGCCACCTCTCCGGCCTCGCCACCGGCCTCGACGACCTCGACCGCCAGATGGGCGGGTTGCAGCCCTCGGACCTCATCATCCTCGCCGGACGACCAGCGATGGGCAAATCCTCGCTCGCGACCAATATCGGCTTCAACATCGCCAGGGCCTATCGCGGCGAGGTTCAGCCCGACGGCTCGACCAAGACGGTGGACGGGGGCATTGTCGGCTTCTTCTCGCTGGAAATGTCCGCCGAACAGCTGGCGACGCGTATGGTGGCCGAACATTCGGGCGTGTCCTCCTCGCGCATCCGCCGCGGCGCGATCGACGAGCACCAGTTCGCGCGCATCGTCGCCGCCTCGCGCGAGATGGCGCGCATCCCGTTCTATATCGACCAGACCGGCGGTCTCTCGATCGCCCAGCTCGCGGCGCGGGCGCGGCGGCTGAAGCGTCAGCGCGGCCTCGACCTCCTGATCATCGACTACCTCCAGCTCCTGCAGGGCTCATCGAAGCGGGGCTCGGAGAATCGCGTTCAGGAGATCACCGAGATCACCACCGGGCTCAAGGCGCTCGCCAAGGAATTGAGCGTCCCGGTGCTGGCGCTGTCGCAGCTTTCGCGCCAGGTCGAGACGCGCGACGACAAGCGGCCGCAGCTCTCGGACCTCCGCGAATCGGGCTCGATCGAGCAGGACGCCGACGTGGTGATGTTCGTCTATCGCGACGAATACTACCTGAAGGGCAAGATGCCGAAGGAAGGCACCGAGGAGTTCTTCAAGTGGCAGGCCGAGATGGAGCAGGTGGCCGGCATCGCCGAAGTGATCGTCGGCAAGCAGCGTCACGGCCCCACGGGTACCGTCCAGCTGCAGTTCGAGGCCGAGCTGACGCGCTTCTCCAATCTCGTCCGCCGCGACCAGCTGCCCGAGGCCTATGAATAGAGCGACTCACGTCTCGCCGGGCTCGTAACGGAGCAGGTCGCCCGGCTGGCAGTCGAGGAAGTCGCAGATGCGCTCGAGCGTTTCGAAGCGCACGCCTTTCACATGCCCGTTCTTGAGCAGTGAAAGATTGGCTTCCGTGATGCCGACATGTTCGGCGAGCTCCTTCGACGTGACATTGCGCTCAGCGAGCATGACGGCGAGCCGGACCTGAATGGGCATGCCCGGCCTCCCCTAGACGAATTGCTCGTTTTCAGCAGCGATGTCGGCCGCTTCGGCGAGCACCGAACCGATGATCGCCACCATCGCCGCAAAGAGCAGCGTGAGAAGCGGACGTCCGATCAACGAGGCGATCACCGCCCGGATCATCGCGCCGCTCGGCCTCGGATCGATGCGGGCCCTGTCACCAGGCAAGAGCCCGAGCGATGTTGCGCCGGCGCCGGGCGGCCGCGAAAGCATCGATCCGAGTTGGGCGGGCGCGGCCGGACCGATCGCGAGCGACGGCCGCGACCTGGCAATGGCCTGGGCGGCGCTGCTTGAGGGACGGCTGCTCGACCGCGCCCTTCTCAAAGAGATGACCGCGACGCTCTATCCGATGTTCGACCCAGGCACCTTCTATGGGCTTGGCATCATGGTCTTCGAGGTGCCGGACGGCCGATCGACGCTTCGCTGGGTCGGCCATGCCGGGGGCGCGCCGGGCGTCAGCGCGCTCGCCGCCTATTCCCGCGCCGACGATGCGATCGTGGCGGTCGCGCTCACGGGCGGTGGCTCCGCAACGGCGGCGGCGAACCTCCTGTTGAAGTCGGTTGCGCCCGCAGGCCGCCGACCCTGACTTCGCGCCTATCCCTTCGGCTGCAGAAGATCCCAGAGATTGCCGTAGAGATCCTCGAACACCGCGACGGTCGCATAGCTCTCGTGGCGGGGGTGCTCGCGGAAGACGACGCCGCGGGCGAGGAAGACGGCGTGATCGCGGGCGAAGTCGTCTGTCTCGAGGAAGAAGCCGACGCGGCCACCCGTCTGGTCGCCGACCCGCTCTGCCTGGCGCGCGCCATCGGCCTTTGCCAGCAGGAGCCGCGCACCGGCATCGGCCGACGGCGCGACCAGCACCCAGCGCTTGCCGGCTCCAAGCGGCGTATCGGCGAGCAGCGCAAAGCCGAGCTTCTCCGTGTACCAGGCGATGGCGCGGTCATAGTCGTCCACGACCAGCGTGACGGTGGCGATGCGGGCATTCGGCATGATGGCGGGCGTTCCGATGAGACCTACAAGCGGGGCGAAATTCGCCGGCCGCGAGACCGGCGCAATAATGTCGCCGGAAATTCGCGTAAAGTCTCGGCCATGGAATCATCGAATTTCGTCACGGCCGGGCGGGCGCCCGGCGAGGACTGGCGCTGCGGCGGCCGGCTGCTGGTCGACCTCGCGGCGCTCGCCGACAACTGGCGCGCCACGGCGCGGCTCGCGGGGCGCGCCGAAGCCTCTGCCGTGGTCAAGGGCGACGCCTATGGCATCGGCATCGAGGCGGCGGCGACGGCGCTGGCGGCGGCCGGGTGCCGGACTTTCTTTGTCGCGCTGCCGTCCGAGGGTCTGCGGCTCCGCCCGCTGCTTCCCGAGGCGCCGATCTATGTGCTGAACGGCCTTCCGCCCGGAGCGGCGGCCGATCTCGCGGAGGCCGGCCTGCAGCCCGTGCTGGGATCGGCGGAGGAGGTGGACGAATGGGCCACCTACCGTGCCGCGGGCGGAACCGGCGCCGCCGCGCTCCACGTCGATACCGGCATGCAGCGGCTCGGCGTCACCATCGAGGAGGCGGCGGCGATCGCGCCGAGCGCCAAGGCACTCGGTCTTTCGCTCGTCATGAGCCATCTCGCCGCCGCCGACCAGCCGGATCATCCGCTGAACGCCGCGCAGCTCGCCCGCTTCCGGTCGGTCGCGAGCGCCTTCGCGGGTTTGCCCGCCTCGCTCTCCAACTCCGCCGGCCTCCATCTCGGCGAGGATTTCCTGTTCGATCTCGTGCGGCCGGGCATCGCGCTCTACGGCGCACGCTCCACCGCCGCCGCGCCGCCGCTCGCGACCGTCGTCACCGCCGAGGCGCGGATCGTGCAGGTGCGCGATGTCGCGGCGGCAACCGCGGTCGGCTATGGCGCCAGCGAGCATGTGCGGCGGGCGAGCCGAATCGCCATCCTCGGCGCCGGCTATGCGGATGGCTATCACCGCCGTGCTGGTTCGGCCGACGATCGGCCGGGCGCGAGTGTCCATCTGCATGGCCGCCGGGCGCCGCTGGTCGGGCGGATTTCGATGGACCTGATCGCAGTCGATGTGACGGACATCCCCGAGGTGCGGCGCGGCGATCATGCCGAGCTGTTCGGGCCCCATATCGCGATCGACGAGGTCGCCGAGCGGGCCGAGACGATCGGCTACGAACTGCTCACCGGCCTTGGCCGCCGTTATGAGCGCCATTATCGCGGAGGCGCCTGATGGCCAAGGCGCGCGTTCAGTATATCTGCCAGAACTGCGGCGCGGTCAGCCCGCGCTGGCAAGGCCGCTGCGAGGCCTGCGGCGAGTGGAACACGCTCGTCGAGGAGAACACCGCCGGCGGCATCGGCGGCGGTCCCGGCCGGGCGCCGCAGAAGGGCCGCGTGGTCGAGCTTCATGCGCTCGCCGGCGAGAGCCGCACCCCGCCTCGAATCGCCTCGGGCATCGCCGAGCTCGACCGCGTCACGGGCGGCGGCTTCGTCCGCGGCTCTGCGATCCTGATCGGCGGCGATCCCGGCATCGGCAAGTCGACGCTGCTGCTGCAAGCCTCGGCGGCGCTGGCGAAGCGCGGCGAACGGGTCGTCTACATCTCCGGCGAGGAGGCCGTGGCGCAGGTGCGGCTCAGGGCCGAGCGCATGGGCGTCGCGGCGGCTCCGGTGGCGCTGGCGGCGGAAACCAGCGTCGAGGACATTCTCACCACGCTCGAAGCCGACCGTGCGCCGGCGCTTGTGATCCTCGATTCCGTGCAGACGCTGTGGACCTCGACCGTCGAGGCGGCGCCGGGAACGGTAACGCAGGTGCGCGCCTCGGCGCAGGCGATGATCCGCTATGCCAAGCAGTCGGGCGCCACCGTCATCCTCGTTGGCCATGTGACCAAGGATGGGCAGATCGCAGGCCCGCGCGTCGTCGAGCACATGGTCGATGCCGTGCTCTATTTCGAGGGCGAGGGCGGTCATCATTTCCGCATCCTCCGCGCGGTGAAGAACCGCTTCGGCGCAACCGACGAAATCGGCGTCTTCGAGATGACGGGTGGCGGCCTTCGCGAGGTGCCAAACCCGTCGGAACTCTTCCTCGGCGAGCGCAACGCCGCCGCGCCCGGCGCCGCTGTCTTCGCCGGCATGGAGGGGACGCGCCCGGTCCTTGTCGAGATCCAGGCGCTGGTCGCGCCCTCCCCGCTCGGCACGCCGCGCCGCGCCGTGGTCGGCTGGGACGGCGGGCGGCTCGCCATGGTCCTCGCGGTGCTCGAATCGCATTGCGGCGTGAAGCTCGGGCCGCACGACGTCTATCTCGCGGTCGCCGGGGGGCTGCGGATCAACGAGCCGGCCGCCGATCTCGCGGTCGCGGCGGCGCTGGTCTCGTCGCTCTCCGGTATTGCCCTGCCGGCCGATTGCGTCTATTTCGGCGAAGTCAGCCTGTCCGGCGCGGTGAGGCCCGTCGTGCATGCCGCGCAGCGCCTCAAGGAGGCGCAGAAGCTGGGTTTCGCCAAGGCCGTCCTGCCCCTCCAGTCGTTGGACAAGGATCAGGGCGCCGCCGCGGGGCTGGTCGGGATCGATCAGCTCGCGGGGCTCGTGGCCGCCATCGCCGCATCCGGTCCGCCCACGGGGCGTCCCGCGCAGCGCGAGACGGGCGGCCGACCGGCGGAACGGCGGCGCGCGGCGATCGTTGCCGACGAGCCGTGACAAGACTGGATTGGTCCGCTTGGCAGGGCGGTTCTGGGGGTAGGCGGAGCGATGTCGGTCACCATCCTTGATGGCGTGGTCGTGGTTGTGGTGCTGATCTCGGCGCTGCTCGCGATGGTGCGCGGCTTCGTCCGAGAAGTGCTCTCGGTCGTCTCCTGGGTGCTGGCGGCCGTGGCCGCCTTCTATCTCTACAAGCCGCTGTTGCCTTACGTTGAGCCCTATATCGCCAACCGCAACATCGCGATCATCGCCACCGCCGCGGCGATCTTCTTCATCACGCTGATCGTCGTCAGCTATGTCGCGATGCGGATCTCCGACTTCGTCGTCGACAGCCGGGTCGGCCTGCTCGACAGGACGCTCGGTTTCGTCTTTGGCGCGGCGCGCGGGCTGCTGATCGTCGTCATCGCCTTCTCCTTCCTCAGCTGGATTCTGTCGGACAAGCAGCCGGACTGGGTTGCGAATGCGCAGACGGCCCCCATGTTGAAGCGGCTCGGCGAGCGGCTCGTCGCGGCGTTGCCCGAGGATGTCGAGAAGACCATCCAGGAGCGCCTGCATGGCGCCACCGAGGATGCGGCCCCGACGATCGACGCACCCGCGGATTCGCCGGAGGCTCCGACGCCGCCCGCCGCTGTTCCGCAGGGCGGCGCCGATCAGCAGGCGCCCAATTACGGCGGCGCAGCCCGCCAGGGCCTCGACCAGCTGATCGACAATGGCGACGGCCCGGCGCAAGAACCGGCCGCGCCGCAGGGGACGACCGGAGGACAGGCGAAACCGTGAGGCGCGCGGCCGGCGTATCGGCCGAAGAGGATGGAATGGACGATTTCTCTCTGCTGCCTGCCCAGCCCGACGACGATCGCTTCCACGAGGAATGCGGCGTCTTCGGCGTTTTCGGCCATCCCGATGCCGCCGCGCTGACGGCGCTCGGCCTGCACGCGCTCCAGCATCGCGGCCAGGAAGCCGCCGGCATCGCCGCTCATGACGGCCGCCAGTTCTCGATCGAGCGCCATATCGGCCTCGTCGGCGACAACTTCACGCGCAAGGCCGTCATCGACCGCCTGCCCGGCCACCGCGCTATCGGTCACAACCGCTATTCGACCACCGGCGGCGCCGGTCTGCGCAATGTGCAGCCCATGTTCGCAGAATTCGCCGGCGGCGGCTTCGCTGTCGCCCATAACGGTAATCTCACCAACGCCATGACGCTGAAGCGCGAGTTGCAGCGCCGCGGCTCGCTCTTCCAGTCGACCTCCGACACCGAGACGATCATCCATCTGATCGCGACGTCGAATCACGGCCGGCTCCTCGACCGCTTCATCGACGCCATCCGCCGCATCGAGGGCGCCTATTCGCTAGTCGCCCTCTCCGAGAAGAAGATGCTCGGCTGCCGCGATCCGCTCGGCGTGCGGCCGCTCGTTCTCGGTCGGCTCGACGACGCCTATATCCTCGCCTCGGAGACCTGCGCGCTCGACATCATCGGCGCCAGCTATGTCCGCGACATCAATGCCGGCGAAGTGGTGATCATCACGGACGAGGGCATCGAGAGCCTCTATCCTTTCGAGCGCCAGGCTTCGCGCTTCTGCATCTTCGAATATGTCTATTTCGCGCGGCCGGATTCGGCCGTCGACGGCCGCGGCGTCTATGCCGTGCGCAAGAATATCGGCGCCGAGCTGGCGCGCGAGAGCGGCATTGCCGCCGACATCGTCGTGCCGGTGCCCGATTCGGGTGTGCCGGCGGCGATCGGCTATGCCGAGGAGGCGGGCATCCCGTTCGATCTCGGCATCATCCGCAACCATTATGTCGGCCGCACCTTCATCGAGCCGACCGACGCCATCCGCCATATGGGCGTCAAGC
>Ga0209933_1000275_pt1 | contig 112088 bp, 77 predicted proteins | sample ThiBiot_300_biof_FD_183944 | JGI IMG/M metagenome (GOLD analysis project Ga0209933, IMG submission 183944) | Wastewater bioreactor microbial communities from Cape Town, South Africa - Thiocy_cont_300_biof (SPAdes) | ecosystem: Engineered > Bioremediation > Thiocyanate > Unclassified | place... | reverse complement strand
ATCATTAATGCGGCTCGTAACAAGTTGATTCATCGCGTTTGTGCCGTTGTGCGTCGGGGTGAAAAATATGACAAAAATTATACGCCAACCCTTGCTTAATCCATAGAAATCGGTGCGGTCAAAACAGATCATGAGCTCACTCGAACCCATGATGAGTCAACTCAATGTGGACGGTAAAGTGCTCCGGGCTACCGCTAAAGCGGGGCAGAACAAATCAGGTTTATGCATTGTCAGTGCTTGGGCAGGCGAACACCGACTGGTGTTGGGTCAGGAAAAAGTGGCCTCCAAAAGCAATGAAAAGACCGCTATTCCTGAGTTACTTGCGAGACTGGAGTTGGCCAACACGTTGGTGAGCATTGATGCCATCGCTTGTGAGCAAAGCAACGCTGAGCTGATCGTGGAAAGAAAAGGGCATTACCTGCTAGCGTTGAAGAAAAATCAAGGTTTGCTCTACGAGCAAGTGACCCAGCGGATGCAACAGACTAAGTCCCAACTACCAGTTGATGAGCACATTGATTTTGGTAGTGGGCGCATTGAAACGCGCCGTTGTTATGTTGAAAGCAAGCTGAGCTTGTACGATGATCTGCGGGATTGGCCTGCCTGTCAGCGTGTGATTCTAGTAGAGGCTACCCGCGAGATCAACGGCGTCATCAGCCAACAAAGTCGTTATTATCTGAGTGATTTAGGGCTGTCCCCTGCTGCTTTCAACTCGGCCGTACGCCATCATTGGGGGATCGAGAATCAGTTGCATTGGTACCTGGATATGGTTTTCCATGAAGATCAACAGCGAGTTAGGGTGGGTAATGGAGCGGAGAATTTTGCCACTGTGCGTAAGTTAGCGCTTCAGCTTTTGCATCGAGTCGACGACAAGGAAAGTATGAAGAGTCGGCGCAAGTTGGGATGACCAGTATCTGCTTAAGGTTCTTACCCTGTTTTAAATGCGTTTAACCTGTTTGCTGGGTATCAACTTTGTAAATAAGCTCTTTCCCCTTTTTAGGAGCCGGGCTGGCCCATGATAGAACGGACAGAACGGTTAGACCGAAGAGAAGCGAGTTTGCCTTTTTCATAGCTGGTTGTTTTTTAGTGAAAGAGAAAAATTAAACGGAACAAGTCTGAAATAATGTGTAAATATATTTAGACTATAGATTTAATAGATTAAATGCTACAAAAAATAGCTACTTACACACAGTAGTTAACAAATGGCCGAATTGACACCTACCGAAAGTAGCGTTTGAGTAGCTGGTACAGCAAGGAATGGGATGAGCCTGAAGGCAGGCAATGCGCGTATGCAGGGGGCGTTCATGGTCGTAAATTTATAGTTCCTAACAAATGGATTAGGCAGGTTAGCACTACGCACATCGGCAAGTTGCTAAGGGTTCAATGAGCCTGTCTCTCCCCCTTTCGGTATAAATCCACAACTACTTTGCAGGGAGTAATTGTAAGATGGACCAAAGATATGTGTATTCGATTTAAAAAAGCAAGCTTTGTCTATGGATATTATATATAAATAATTTCCAATACAATTAGCATCTTGGTGAATTGGTTGATTTTTAGTAGGTTATCGAGTATATTAAATTGAGGCAATTAACCTATTGGCTCATTTTAGCCAGCGCGTCATCGGTATGAACAAACTAAGAATGTTCAGAAATGAACTGCCCACCGGTCGGTAGTAGAGCCAACGCCTGTCCAATATCATCGTGTGCTCCTGTTGAACGTGATGAATTACCTGTAATCTCCTTGAACTAGAGTAAATAGCCTTATGTCAGAAATGACCTGATTCACTTTATGGTAGTTCAACAACATCGCTGCTTTTAGCGGCTGTTAGCACGGATGTGAAAACGCCCGGAAATTTTTTCTCCAGTTCATCAGACCGGAGCGAAATCAGGCTTTGCGTGCCATAGGGCCGTATGTGAATAATCCCAGCTTCGCGCAGAACCCGGATATGATGCGACATGGTTGACTTGGCGACCGAAGTTGGAACGGTGCCACAGGCTTGTTCGCCGATAGATTGTGCCAGGCATTGCACGTAATTTAACCGTACAGGATCGCTCAGGGCGTGGAGTACACCCGTCAGCGTAATCTGGTCAGCGGTGGGATGTTGATACTGTTTCATGCGTTAAATCCGGCTAATGGCTACTTCAGAACAGCGGCTTGTTACTGAAGTAGCTACAGTAGTTGCCAACACAACAATCAGGCCGCCAGAAAAAATTCATTGGTTTTTTCAGAATTGAGAAACCATCTGTCAGGGCATCTTGTTCGATAACCATAAAACAATTATAGTTCGATAGTTGTAGAACAATAAAATAAATCAACTTGACATACAATGAAAACGCTCAATTTTCGAACACAGTCCCTGATTGCAGGCCTGATCGTATTAACAATCGCTCTCTTCTTAGTCACGCCAAAATTATTCTCTAACAAACCAACAGCATCTCCCAGCGGTAAACATTCGTCGTTGACACCGCCTGCCGAAAATAAGGTGGCCACCGATGCGTTTGTCATTAAGCGCGAAACCATCACCGACGAACTCCAAACAACGGGCACCATCCAGGCCAATCAAGAAGTCGATCTGGTCAGTGAGGTGGCCCGTAAACTGGTCCGGGTTTATGCGCGGGAGGGTAGTTACGTGAGCCAGGGTACACTGCTCTACAAGCTAGACGACGCCGATCTGCTCGCTAAAAAACACAAACTAGCCCTCCAGGAAAAGCTGGCCAAGCTGGATGAAAAGCGCTTCCGCGAACTATTAGCTACCGAAGCGATCAATCAGCAGGAATACGATAAAGTACTGACCAACCTGAACGTGTTGCAGGCTGAAATGGCCATGATTGATGTGGATCTGGCTAAAACCGAAATCCGGGCGCCGTTTGCGGGTAAACTGGGTCTTAAGCAGGTCGATGTTGGCGCTTACGTAACCCCATCGACGGTGCTCAGCTCGATTGACGACATTAGCCGGGTAGAGGTGGCCTTTACCATTCCCGAAAAATATGCGTCAGACGTTCGTCCGGGTCAAACCATCCAGTTTACGACCGAAACCAGCAGTCGTCCGTTTTTAGGGAAGGTGACGGCTACAGAGCAGAAAATGGAAGCAAACACCCGCAGCTTACTGGTCAAGGCCATTAGCGACAATAAAGGGGGGAAACTAGTGCCTGGATCTTCGGCCAAAATTGCGTTTGCCCTGCACGCGGCTCAGGACGGTATTCTGGTGCCTACGCAGGCTCTGATTCCGAACGCCAAAGGGTATTCGCTATTCCGAATCAACAACGGGAAAGCCGAACGGCGGGATGTAAAAACTGGAAACCGGACTAAAGGAACCGTACAGATTCTGGAGGGCCTATCTATCGGTGATACCGTATTGACAACCAATTTATTGCGTCTGGACACGGGCGTGCCGGTAACAGCCTCCACGATTGAATAACGCTCTAGCCTTGCCGCTCACCTTCTCTTTGATTTAAAAATACCTTACCATGAGTTTATCGGGAATTAGTATTCAGCGGCCAGTGCTGGCCGGGGTACTCTCTGTATTGATTATACTTTTCGGGTTCGTCGGGCTGACCTACCTCGGTATTCGTGAATATCCGGTTACCGATTCGCCCATCGTGACGGTTACCACCACCTATCCGGGTGCCAGCCCCGACGTAATTGCCTATCAGATTACCAAACCATTGGAAGAAGCTATTGGGGAAGCTAATGGCATCCGAACCATCTCGTCAGTATCCAGGGAAGCGGCCAGTGTGATTACGGTTGAATTCAACCTCAATGCCGATCTGGAAGCGGCTGCCAATGATGTCCGGGATAAGGTTACCCAAGCCCGGCGTTTGCTGCCTGGCGACGTTGATCCGCCCATCGTGGAAAAAGCCAACAGTGGCGACATTGTCATTTTTATGGCGGTGGAAAGCAAAACCCGCAGCATTCTCGAAGTAAGCAATATTGCCTCCACCGTCATCAAAGAGCGGATGCAAACCATTCCGGGCGTGAAACGAGTCGGTATTGCGGGCGAGAAGAAATACGCCATGCGCTTACGAATCGATCCGGCCAAACTAGCGGCCTATCAACTGACCCCGTCGGATATTGAGCAGGCACTACGGAACGAAAACGTGGACCTGCCCTCGGGCCGGATTGAAGGTGACCGCAACGAACTGACGGTTCGAACGCTGGGTCGATTGACGAAGGAGGACGATTTTAACAACATGATTGTTAAGCAGGAAGGCAATAGTATCATCCGGTTCCGGGACATTGGCTATGCGGAGTTAGGAGCGGAGAACGAACGAACCGCCATTCTGAATAGCCTGAAGGGAAATTCCCCGGTAATCGGCGTATTCGTTGAGCCCCAGCGCGGAGCCAACGCCGTGGCCATTGCCGATGAGTTCTACAAGCGGCTAAAGGAACTACGTACCGAAATACCGGCCGACTACGAGCTGACCATAGGGAAAGACTTCACTGAGCCGATCCGGGATTCCATTTCGGAAGTAGAAGAAACGCTGTTTGTTGCGTTTGGACTGGTTATTCTGATCCTGTTTCTATTCCTGCGCGACTGGCGGTCAACAATTATCCCGGTGGTAGCTATTCCCGTGTCCATTGTGTCAGCTTTCTTCATCATGTCCATTGCTGGCTACTCGATCAATATTCTGACGCTGCTGGCGCTGGTGCTGGCGATTGGTCTGGTAGTAGACGATGCCATTGTAGTGCTGGAGAATATTTACGCCAAAGTAGAAGAAGGCATGTCGCCCCTCCAGGCTGCGTTCAAGGGTTCTTCGGAAATTTACTTTGCCGTTATCTCGACTACCATTACGTTGGCGGCTGTTTTTCTGCCTATTCTGTTTCTGCCGGGCATTACCGGGAAGCTTTTCCAGGAATTTGCGGTGGTTGTGGCGGTCGGCATTTGTGGCCCTGACCTTGTCGCCGATGATGAGCGCGTATCTGCTGAAACGGCATGATAAACCTAACTGGCTATACCGCAAGACGGAGCCGTATTTCCTGGCCTTGAACCGGGGCTACGAACGGTCGCTGGCCTGGTTCATGCACTATCGCTGGGTTGCGTTCCCCACCCTGATCATAACCTTCGGACTCATCTATTTCATTGGCAGGCAGCTCCCTTCAGAGCTGGCCCCGCTGGAAGATCGCTCGCAGATAAGTCTGGCCGTCGTGGCACCAGAAGGGTCTTCGTACGAGTATACGGAGAAGTACCTAGCCGAGATCGCCAAATTCTCGGTCGACTCGACACCCGGCTTGTTTCAGACGTATTCGATCCTGGCCTTAACCTTTGGGCCTCCGGCACCAGTGAATATTGCCATTCAGAATACGTTCCTTAAAAAAGCGGATCAGCGCACCACGACCCAGGCCGATGTCTTCGCGACCTACGCCCGAAACATCCAGAATTTCCGGGGTGTGATGGTCTTCCCGGTCCAGCCGCCGACCATCGGGAGCCGATTCGGACAGGCCCAGCCTGTCCAGTATGTTTTGCAGGGCACCAATCTGGCAGCTATTACGGGAGTATTGCCCAAGTTCATGGACGAAGCGCGCAAAAGCCCCATCCTGCGATTCGCCGATTCGGATTTGAAGGTCAATAAACCGGAACTGGTGCTTCAGATCAACCGCGACAAGGCGGCTGAGTTAGGGATTTCCGTCGCGGAGATTGCCCGGAGCCTGCAACTGGCATTAAGTGGTCAGCGGTACGGATACTTTATCTATAATGACCGTCAATACGAGGTGATTGGTCAGTTGCAAAAGCAGGATCGGGATACACCGTATGATTTGAAAGCGATGTTTGTCAGGACCCGAACCGGTGACGTTGTTTCGCTGGATAATCTGGTTTCGTTCAAGGAAAGTATCAGCCCGGCAGCCATCTATCGCTATGATCAATCTATTTCAGCGACCGTATCGGCGGGATTGGCCCCTGGTTACACCATTGGCGACGGTGTGGCGGAAATGAACCGCATTGCCAAGCTGGTTTTGCCGCCTACCATCAAAACGTCGCTGGCGGGCGAATCGCGGGACTACTCCGAAAGCTCGTCGAGTTTGCTGTTCGCGTTTGTGTTCGCGCTGGTGCTGATCTACCTGGTACTGGCCGCCCAGTTTGAAAGCCTGGTCGATCCGTTTATCATCCTGCTGACCGTTCCAATGGCGATGACCGGTGCGCTACTAAGTCTGTGGCTATTTGGTCAGACCCTGAATATTTTCAGCCAGATTGGGATCATTACCCTCATCGGTCTGATCACCAAAAACGGTATCCTGATTGTTGAGTTTGCCAACCAACAAAAAGAAGAAGGATTGAGTACGCTCGAAGCCGCCAAAGTTGCGGCAGCCTCCCGGTTCCGGCCCATTCTGATGACCAGCCTGGCCATGATCTTCGGTACGATTCCGATTGCACTGACCGTAAACAGCCGAAACTCGCTCGGAACGGTCATTGTGGGTGGCTTATTGTTTGCGGGTCTGCTCACGCTCTATATCATTCCGGCGGTGTATTCCTATTTCTCACGAGTTCCCAGGAAAAAAGCCGAAGAGCTGGAACTGGTTGCCTGATTCTATTTTCTCATCCTACGATTATGAACTACCCAAACTATACCGTCGGCTTATGGCTGACGCTTGGCTCCCTGCTTAGCCCGATGGCGCAGGCACAGGTGCGCCAACTGACGATGGAAAATGCTTTTAAACTGGCCATCGATAAAAACCGCGACGTACAGGTCGCCACGCTCGAAACGGCAAAAGCGGCTCAAAAAGTGCAGGAAGCCAGGGGCTATGGGTTGCCCACCGTAGCGGCTTCGGCCCAATACCTGTATTATGTCAACAAACAGGTTTCGTTCCTGCCCGGCAGTTTTGTTGGGTTAGGCGACGATCAGTTAGCCATGTTTCGGGTTGGTGGGTCGAACGCCTTTCTGGGTGGCTTGGCCATATCCCAACCCCTGTTTCAGGCCAGCGTTCGCTCGGGTATTAAAGCGGCCCAGATCGATGAATTCGCTACGAATCAGGCGCTGGCAGAGGTTCGGGTAACTGTCATTACCGACGTAAAAAAAGCATACCTGGATGTACTGATCACCCAGGAACAACTCCGACTGCATCAGCAGAGTATTGCCCGGAATGAGCAAGCCCTGAAAGATTCCCGTTCGCTGTTGGCGCAGGGACGGGCCTCGCGTGTCGATACCTTACGCGCTTACGTAACGCTCGAAAACCTACGGCCGACGCTCATTCAGTTAACGAACCGGATTGGAATTACGAAAACAGTATTGAAACGAACCATGGGTTTGGACGAGCGGGAAGAGGTTGAACTCCAGGATTCGCTCCGGTACGACGATGCCTTATTCGTTTCGCCGGGCACCGATGCCTTCTTCGATGCCGTGCAGGCTCGACCCGATGTGCGTCGGCTGGCCTTGGTTGAACAACTAAACCGGGAACAAATTGCAGTACAGGCTGCCGAGAAGCAACCGAAGCTAGCTGCCATCGGCCTGGTACAATCCCAGTCGCAGGCTAACAATTTTCGGCTGGGCGATTACCACTGGCCCGTTAGTTCGTACGTAGGCTTGCAACTCAATGTGCCAATTTTCAGCGGGTTTCGAACCAATTCGCGGATTCAACAGGCGCAGCTAACCCGTCAGCAAAGTGAAACGCAATTGGCTAATCTGAAAGAGATCGTGCGGGCGCAGGTGAAAATAAGCCTGGCCAATGTACAGGAAGCCAGACTGCGCATCCAAACCCAGCAACAAACGATTACCGTCGCCGAATTAGGGTACCGGATCACCCGCGATCGTTGGAAACAAGGCATTGCTTCCCGGTTAGAGTTGACGGATGCTGAGCTTTCGCTTACGCAGGCTAAATCAAACTACCTCCAGGCCGTATATGATTATCTTACGGCTACAGTTGAATTAGACAAGGTATTGGGGCGAATAAAGTAAATGTCTTGGCCTGAAAATTTACCGAGGGTTTTGTAGACGATTTTCATCGCTAATCAAATCAATGTAAATTATTCATTTATAGTAAAATAGTGCGTTTATTGAATAGCAAGCGTGGCCTTTTAACGGACGAAAACGTTCATTATTCTTCCTGTTTTTTATTGGCCGCTTATTGATTGCTCCTCTTCCGGTTAACCACCAAGTTAATGAACCGTTATAAACTCTCCACTATAGAGTAGATGACTACAAGAGTAACGGTCATTGAAATCAAGCCAACCTAGATAGAGTACCAATGTCAGTGTCCGATGAGATTCGGGAAGATACATAAACAGCGTTCCCTACTACCTAAAAAACAGAAGCTCCTTAGCAAAGAGCTCCTGTTACTTAACCAACCTATATTATTCCATTTTACCAGCTTTAGGGTGCTTGGTTACAATAACCTGGTTATTGGTAACGCGCCCGAAGCATTTCCATCATATATCGATTTACCTCCCATTGATCCACTACGGGCTGACGGGTATAGGGCTGTAGAAACAAATAGGGCGAAGCCCCAAACTCAGGTGTGATGGTACTGACCGAATGACCTGCTTGCAGACGGGATGCAATAACACGATCCCAACAGGCCAGATGGTGGTCTACGACAGACTGCCACTCAGGGGCGCGAGGATCAGCAATTTGTGGTCCCTGCGTATGACCAACCCGGCTGTGAATATGGTCGGTACGGCTAATGGCCAGCGATACAGCGTTGGGCTGATCCTGTAGAAATGTCTCGGCCGTAGTAAACCAATGCGATAGGTCAAGCGCAATCCGCACCGAGGGTAGACGTTCCAGATATGTACGGGTAATATGTGCGGCAAAGCTGAACTTACCCCGATGTGTCTCATGCAGAATAGGAATACCCGTTTCGTCAGCTATCGACGTCGCCAGCGCAATCAGGCACTCATTCTGCTCAAACGAGTAGTAATCTTTGCCGGTCTGGCTATTAATGAACATTGGTTGGGTCGAAGCTAACGCCCGAAGTCGTTGTTCGTATTCACGATAATGCTGATTAAAATCCGGGCAGACAGTTTCCCAATGTTGGCCAATAAAGCGTAACCCCTGCCGGGCCAGCTCATTCAACATCGTATCGCGTTCCAGGGGCGACGCTGGTAAACTAGCCTCTACGCCCTGATAGCCAGCGTCTTTAACGTGTTCCAGAAAACTCGCCCAGGGGACGTGCTCCTGTCCCCATCTTGGGCAGAAAAAAAGTAATTCCATTTATTTATGCCTTGAAGCGTTTTTGCCGGGTGAATAATTCATCGATTTCTTCAAGCGATTTCCCTTTCGTTTCGGTCATCGCTGTCTTTAGAAAGAGGAAGTAAATCAGACAGATAGCCGCATGGATACCGAACGTAACGGGTAACCCAAGTGTCGATTTCAGGATTGGAAACGAAGCAGTGGCCAGAAAATTGGTGACCCACAACGATAAGGTAGCAACCGCCATAGCACCCGCCCGGATTCGGTTCGGGAAAATTTCAGATAAGATAACCCAGGTAACGGGTCCTAGTGTGGCCGAGTAAATGGCAATAAAGGCCAGCACAAATAGCAATACCCAGATGGCAGGCAAGTGCCCGTAAAACGCAACCGCCAACGCCAGAGCATCTACCGATAGCAAACCCGCTCCGTAAATAAGCAATTGTTTTCGACCGCTTGTCTCGATTCGGTGGATTGCAATAAACGTAAACAGGAGATTGATCAGGCCAATACCAATGGACTGAAAAAAAGCCGAATCCTGCCCCATACCAGCTTGTCGGAACAATTCGGGTGCATACGAAAACAGGGAATTTTGCCCGACAGCCTGCGAAAATAAAGCCACCAGCACGCCCAGTCTTAAAAACGGGCGGAACTCGTGCGTGAAGAGAGCCCGTACAGATAGGGGAGAGACCTGGACAAAACTACCCCGTATTTGCTGGGCAACTGCCTGCGCATACGTCTGCCCACCAATTTGTGCCAGTACTGCCAATGCCTGACGGTCTTTACCCTTCTGCATGAGCCAACGAGGACTTTCTGCAATGAAGAATAAGCCAGCAACAAACAGAAGGGCCGGAATGGCCTGTACAGAAAACATCCAGCGCCAATTGTTATTTCCCGTATTCAGCAACAGATAGTTAGACAGATAAGCCAGTAAAATGCCCATTACAATGGATAGCTGGTAAAACGATACCAGACGCCCACGCAGGGAAGCGGGTGTGATTTCGGCAATGTACATGGGGCATACCAATGCGGCTGCTCCAATGGCTACGCCACTTGCCAACCGAAAAACGATAAACGAGGAGAAATTTTCGGCCCAGCCGGTGCCTGGTCCGGTCAACGCAAACAGTAGTGCGCAGGCCATTAATAACGCCCGTCGTCCCCATACCTCGCTGAGTTTTCCGCCCAGCAGTGCGCCAATTGCCGCTCCCAAATTGATACAGCCAACAGCCCAGCCAATCTGCGCTTCGCTGAGGCCAAAGTGACGGGGGAAGAACGGTAGCGTTCCAGAAATAATGACCAGATCGAACCCAAACAATACGCCACCCAGTGCGGCAACGGCACTCAGCAGGTAAACATACGTCTGGTTTATGGGAATGGGCGAGGAAGCTAGTCTCTGTTTGGCCTGAATAATCAACGGCATATACCAGAAGGGGAATTTTATCGATTATTGTAAAGCAACATCCGCTTCTTTGGCCAGAAAGTCTGCGGCTTCTTCGGCTAGTCCTTCCGCTTCCTGCGTCAACAGGGCGTCGTCTGCAACTACGGTAATCGGCGTAATGCTGGAGGTCGATGTCGACGACTCCTTATAGCCGATGTTGGATTGGCGATTATAGCAGGAAATCAGCGACCAGCGGGCCTTATCGGACAGATTCGCTTCGGAGCGGTGTAGTAGATTACTATGAAAAAAGAGGGCATCTCCAGCTTTCAACTCCACGAACTCCAGTTCCATTGTTTCCAGGGCTAGTTCCACATATCGCTGGGCGGCACCTACCTGCTCGCCCGAAAGCCCATGCTCGACGCGACCCATTTTATGTGACCCTTTGATCACTTGCAGGCATCCATTTTCTCGATTGGCATCCGTAATTGCCATCATGACCGACATCATCTGGTCGGGCAGGAGAAACTCATTTTTGTACCAGTACCCATAGTCCTGATGCCACTCCCAGGCTCCTCCCACGCGCGGTTCTTTCTGCATCAGTTTGGAATGAAAATGGCAAACAGGAGCTTCGCCATCCAATAACTTATCGACCGATTCAACCATCCGCTGACTGCGGGTAAGTAAGCCGTAGCTGTCGTTCCCCGGTTGGTACCAGAGCGATAGTTTGCTGCGTTTACCCGTACTGTCGTTTACATTAATGGCATGTTTGCTAATCGCCTGATCATCAATAGCGACTTGATACAGGCGATCGATGGCTGGCTGCGTCAGAAAATGCCGAATGATCAAATACCCATCGCGTTGGTATTGCTGAATTTGGTCAGAGGTTAAAGGCTTCATTGTATTACGATTAAAAAGGATATGATTAGTATCAATTGGAACTGATTTCAAAAAGCTGACCATCGTATTCACCGGAGATCGTTACTGAAAATCCCGTCTTCTCCAGAGCTGCCCCGGTCAGCGTAGCCACGACGGTTCCGTCCATCGATTTTATACGGTATTGGCGAGTTGTGTCTAGCTGTTGAAGTGTAACCAGACGGGTCTTCTCAATGGCCCCGTGTCGAAATACACCAATGATGCCGCCCTGTCGGGAATCGGTGTTGATGCGCTGAAATCCATCCCAACACCCTTCCTTAGGCTCCCCAAAACCGGTTAAGTCCTGACGAAAGCTCATGAAGTCATACGTAGCCTGCATCGATTGTAGCCAGTCGGCATACCGGCGGTATTGTTGCAGACCAGTCTCCGATAATTTTCGTGGATCGCCCAGCATGATGGGTAGAGCACCCGCCAACGCCTTAATGTGAGCTTCCCAGCCTTTGTCCTGCATGGCGGGATTACCGATCACCAATGCCGTAGCAGGCATAGCCGGTGATCGCCACCAGGCCATGTTTCGAATGCGCAGGTCTCCTTTCTCATCGGGTTCATAAAAATTGGAGAGCCAGTCGCCTTCGGCATGTTTGATCAGCGCGTAATCGATGAGTTGAAGTCCGCCCAATGTCTCAAACGTACAATCGATAAACAGGTTGGGGCTGAGTTTATGTAGCTCGTCGAAAAGCTGCCACATCCGTTCGTAATTGGTGAAAAGGGATTCCGAGTGATCTTTATGTCCGCTGTGATGCGTGGCATAGCAGCCCGATTCAGCGGGATCGTAGCGGTACGGACTCGTAACTACCGAAAAATCCAGCTTGAGGTATTCCAGTCCGTACTCACTCACCAGCCTGCTCAGTACCTGCCGAATATGCCCGTACCAGTCGGTGCCAAAACAGGCGGTTGCTTTCCCGGCCCCGGCAACCAGTAACGAGGTCGGTTTACCGTTTTTGTCCAGAACAAACCAATCGGGGTGTTGTTGATAGACCTTGCTGGTGGGCGATGCGGTGCCAATACTCACCCATAATCCAGGCTTCATTCCCAATGACTTAATGAAGTCGATGACGGGCTTTAATCCATTCGGAAATTTCTTTGTATCAATGCCCCAGTCGCCCAGGTTATCTTCCCAACCATCATCGATCACAAATTCTTTCATGCCTGCCTTTGCTGCGGCCGTGGCCAATTCGCGTATCAGTTGCTCATTGATGTTGGTCTTGAACGGATTCCAGGTGTTATACACGAACGTTGGTTTTTCAGCCAGTTCCGAAAGCCGGATACCCATGTGTTTGCGAACGAATGCTGGTACAGCCGTATTCAATACCTCGTCGGGATCTTTGTGGTTGGCATAGACCATCGTAAATACAGGCGGTGTCTCGAACGACTGCCCCGGCGCAATCCATTTTCGGAAGGGGAAACGAGCCTCTTTATGCGTCAGGCCCACGCAGATGTCGGGGGCATTCCAGAACAAAGCCGTTCGTTTCAGAACGCCCGTCGCTTCATTCCCAATCACGATTCCCTGCTCTTTATCTGGGTTATGTACCGTTATCAAAGCATCCTGCAACGTACCCTGATAAGGCCCGATGACCCGCCTTCGCCCATAATCAGTCCCAATCCAGCAGTATAGCGGAGAGCCATAGCCGCCAACGATTAATTTCTCTACATCCACAGATTCAAGGCGAACCGCAGTCTTCGTCAGGTTTTTAATCGACAGACTTTTACGGACGACCGGCAAATCGGGGTATAGCCAGAACGTTACCGTCAGTTCAATTTTGGCATCCCGGCTAAGGAGGGTAACGGCCGCGCCAGCTCCCTGTTGTTTGTCTGTAATTGGTTGGACAGCCCGGACTTTCCAAGAGTCCGATCCCGTATAGACAGTACCGTTCACCTCAAACTGAAAATCCGGGTTCGACTTCTTAAAGAAATTGAAGTTTCCCACCAGTGGTTTATAGCTGATCGTTTCAAAACGACCGGTTGAATCATCGGGCAAATGAATCGTTCGCTCAACAATGGAGTTGTTGAGCACAAGTTCCGAGCGAGTCCAGCGAGCATACGACTGACCCGTTTGGCCATATACCACCTGACCAGACAGACTCATTAGGACTCCTAAAACAATCAGGATAGACTTCATCATACGCTTGTCATGCGATCAAATGTAGGCAGGGTATTAAGGCTTGATTGTTCAATTTTCAACACTGTTAAAATTTGAACAGCGTTGTTTATCTATCACTATACCTTGTTGTGTTATTATTTAAGCAAGTTTTAACCAATGAAACAGCTCCCCTTACGCACCGACCGTCGGGCATTCCTTAAGCAGCTTGGTATAGGTGTCAGCCTGCTGACAATTCCCTCTTACGACTTACTGGCGTATAGGCGCGACCGAAACGCGCTCCCTCGCAGTACCCCTGAAGAACAGGGTGTTTTGTCGGAAGAAATTTTACGGTTTGTCAACGAAGCCGAAAAGCAGAATGCGGGCCTGCATGGCTTTATGGTCGTTCGACATGGGGATGTCGTAGCCGAAGGCTGGTGGGCTCCCTACCGACCTGATATTAGCCATGACCTGTATTCCCTGAGCAAGAACGTGACATCGACCGCCGTTGGGCTGGCTGTTCAGGAAGGTAAATTGTCGATCGAGGATAAGGTGATTTCGTTTTTCCCGAACGATCTTCCGGCTACCGTTAGCGAGAATCTGGCGGCTATGCGCGTACGTGACCTACTCACCATGTCGAGCGGCCATGCAACCGACACACTCATGCCAGTGCTATCGACCAAAGAAGGCACCTGGGCCAAAACCTTTCTGTCGCTACCCCTTACGTATCAGCCAGGAACCCGCTTTGTCTACAATACCGGAGCGACCTATATGTTATCGGCCATCGTTCAGAAGGTAACAGGCCAACCTCTTCTGACGTATTTACAGCCACGTCTGTTTGGGCCACTGGGAATAACCGGGGCTGAATGGGATAGCGATCCGCACGGAGTCAATTTTGGGGGCGCGGGCTTACGGCTGAAAACCGAAGACATCGCCAAATTTGGGCAGTTGTATTTGCAGAAAGGGGTCTGGAAAGGCAAACGAATTTTATCCGAGAAATGGATCGACGAAGCAACGTCGTTTCAGATCGCCAACGACGATACGGGCACACCCACGAAAAAAGAAGACGATGATATTAAGCAGGGATATGGGTATCAGTTTTGGCTGAGTCGTCCGGTGGCGCAGGGGGCTTATCGGGCCGAAGGTGCCTTTTGTCAATACAGCATCGTGATGCCAAAACAGGACGCCGTAGTGGCTATTAACGCCGAAGGAATCAGTACGAAACGCGTGATGGACCTTGTATGGGGTATTTTGCTGCCCGCTATGAAAGATGGAGCCTTACCCGCTAATCGGCCGGCTCGACAGGAATTACAAACCAAATTGACCTCGTTAACGCTTGTGCCGCCGGTTTCTAAAGTCCACTCACCGCTCGAAGCAACGGTTTCCGGGAGGCCGTATACGATAAAAACCAACACGATGAACGTATCGGCTATCACGTTCCAATTTGACGCTGATGCGACGGTATTTACCCTCCGCGATAACAAAGGCGAACATCGAATACGCTGTGGTATTGGCCAATGGATTCTGGGCGAAACCAACATACCAGGTAGCCCCACAAATTTACTGGGAGCGGGCCTTCCGCTGCCCCGAACGAACTGGAAAATAGCCGCCAGTGGCACCTGGACCGACGAAAAAACGTATGTTATGACCTGGCGATTCTACGAATCAGCGCACTACGACATCGTCACCTGTCAATTCGACAGTGATACGCTGACAGTAACCTATGCCAATAGCATCACCCGGATTCTCAAACAATACAAAGACCCTCGTCCTAAACTAACGGGAAGCTGGTAAGTAGTCTTACTATCTGTATCTTAAATAGATAATACTATTTTTACACTTTTTATAACTTCTTGCAGATATTTGCCTATCTATACTTGTTTTTAGTTGCTTAAACGTTCATTCCCATGCATGTGGTGAGGCCGGTATATAAAGAATCAGGGCGGATCTATCGGCCTGACAAATGCCTTCCGTTGATTGCAGCCAATCAGGCTGGAGAAATCCAGTTGGAAGCCTGGGCACGACTTGGTTATCCGGGACGGGGAATGCCGTCGGAGGTGTTGCCGGGCGTAAGCAGTGTAGGGTTCTGGAATGCTCATTTCCAGCAAAACTGGGGACTTCCCTGGCATCGGAACGAAGGGATTGAGCTGACGTTTCTGGAAACAGGGGCTATGCCTTTTTCGGTTGGTGAAAAAGACTACACCATTATGCCGAACGAACTGACTGTCACGCGGCCCTGGCAACCTCATAAACTGGGAAATCCCAGCATTGGTATTGGTAAATTTTATTGGCTCATTCTGGATGTGGATGTAAGACAGCCGCACCAGGACTGGAACTGGCCATCCTGGATTATGCTCACCAAACCGGATCTGGATGACCTGACCAAAATATTACGACAGAATGAGCAGCCGATTCTTAAAGTCAATCAGGACGTTCGGAAATGCTTCATGAAAATAGGCGAGCTAATCCAGGGCGATCATAGCTTTTCCAAAGAATCATGGCTGATTATCTACATCAATGAGTTGCTGATGCAGCTCCTGCAATCGTTACGCAGCGGCAGTGTTAAACTCGATAAGAGCCTGACCGATAGTACACGGACAATCCAACTGTTCCTAAACCATCTGGAAGAAACCTACGAAAACGTCTGGACGCTCGAATCGATGGCGGAACATTGTGGTCTGGGAACGACCCGATTCGTGCATTACTTCAAGCTGGCAACCAACATGACGCCCATGCATTATCTGATGTTTATCCGGCTTAAAGCGGCTGCCCATCATCTAGTAAAAGATGTCGTAACGCCCGTTTCGCAGATTGGCTATGAGCATGGATTTTCGAGCAGCCAGTATTTTTCAACCCTCTTTCGGAAACAGTTTGGCTACTCTCCAGTCGAATACCGAGCCCGCCATAGCCAGCAACCAGCCTGAGTGATTCGTTACGCCAAGGCTTACGATGTTCAAATTTCTTCACTGATGGATCTTGAACAATTTTAATATATTCTAGGCTTATTTTTGTTATGTAGCTCTGTAAATCAGCGCTTCCAACGACTTCCCTATGCATAAAAAAAGGGCATATATGTTTATTCCTTAACCCCCTATTCCGATATGATTTCACCATTACGAACTGGGCTCCCCAAGCCCTGGAGGCATTTCTGTTGCCTTATTTTCAGCCATAAGCTACCATTCAGACCGAGGCAGTGGTTCACTGTTTGTATCCTGCTGGTGGTGTGCATAGCTTCTCCGTGGACCGTTTATGCCACTGGTTTTATGGCCAGACACATTGGTCCTAATCACGTAGTTGAGCGAACCATCCGGGGAACGGTTTCGGATCAGAGTGGAAAGGAACTAGCTGCCGTCAACGTCATCATTACCGATAAGAAAATTGGGGTGTATACCAACGAAAAAGGGGAATACATGATTTCGGGCGTTCCGGTGGATGGTTCACTGACCTTCAGCCACATCGGGTACATCACGCAGACCATTAAGATTGGCCCGGACGATAGGCTGGATGTGGTCATGAAGGAGAATAACGCCGTGCTCAACGAAGTGGTTGTCGTAGGGTACGGGACACAGGCTAAAGCCAAAGTGACCGGCTCGGTGGCTACCATCGATTCGAAGGTGCTGGAATCCAGACCTGTTTCAAACGTATCGCAGGCGTTGCAGGGGGTAGCGGGTGGACTGAATATTACCCAGAGTGGCTCGTTAGGGGGTAGCCTTGATAATCGACCGACCATTAACATTCGGGGTATTGCCACCATTGGTCAGGGTTCAACGGGCGCACCACTCATTCTGGTCGATGGGATGGAGGCCGATATAAACGCGATTAACCCGCAGGACATCGAAACGATTTCGGTACTGAAAGATGCTGCTTCGTCCTCCATCTATGGCTCGCGGGCTCCTTTTGGCGTAATTCTGATTACGACCAAAAAAGGGAAAACCGACCGGATTCAGGTTAACTACAACAATAATTTCAGTTGGAGCCGCCCGGTACTGTTGCCGCAGATGGCCGACTCCTATCAGTTTGCCATGCTGTTCAATACGGGCTACCGCAACAGTGGTAGTGGCGATTTTCTGAGTCCATCCAATGTCCAGCGTATTCTGGATTATCAGGCCGGTAAAATCAAAACCACCAACATTCCTGACCCCAATAATCCGACCCTCTGGGCAACGGCCAATACGTATGGCAATGCCAACTTCGATATGTATAAGGCTATTTATGGGAACAATGCCCCAACGCAGGAACATGCGGTGAGCGTAAGCGGAGGAAACGGACGCACAACCTACTACCTGTCGGGGGATTACCGGAACGAGAACGGCCTGTTGAGCATTACCCGCGACAATTACAAACGGTTTACCTCTACGATCAAAATCAGCAACAAGCTGACATCCTGGGCCACCGTCGATTACAGCGGTCGGTTTATACGGGAAGATTTTGAGAAGCCCAGTGCCCTGACCTCGTCGAGCCGCTACGCCGAATTCACGATGAATCAGTACTTTACGGGCTGGATGTCGTGGCCCATTGTACCGCTTTACGACGACAACGGACGCATATACAGCATTACGAAAGACAGCCAGGGCAACGCCTTTATCAACGGTGGCCGGATGAATACGCAGAACGACTGGACGTATCATCAACTTAAGCTGACTCTGGAGCCGCTACCCGGCTGGAATATCTATGGGAATCTGAACTACCGCATCAACGATTATTTCCGACATCAGGACAATCAGAAACTGTACGGCTATACCATTGCGGGTGATCCGATCCTGATGGATGGGGCTTCGTCGGTGCAGGAAGATGCGTACCGAACCAACTATTTCAGTCCGAACGTCTACTCCGAATATGCCCGTTCGTTTGGTGGGCATAACCTGAAAATCATGGCGGGCTTTCAATCGGAAGTCAACAAAACCCGTAATCTGTCGACCAGCCGTCAGGGGCTCATTGTCTCCACAGTGCCCACGCTGGCCACCACCTCAGGGACCGATCAGAACGGTGCATCGACACCACCGATTGTGAGCGGCTCCTATGCCGACTGGGCTACTGCCGGGTATTTTGGTCGGTTCAACTATGATTACAATGCCCGCTATTTATTGGAGCTAAACCTACGCTATGATGGCACGTCTCGTTTTCAGGGGGATAAGCAATGGCGTTACTTCCCATCAGCATCCATTGGCTGGAATGTAGCGCGCGAAGCCTTCTGGGATAACCTGAATTCATATGTCAACAATCTGAAATTCAGGGCTTCGTATGGGCAGTTGGGCAATCAGAATACCAGCAACTGGTATCCGACCTACGCTACAATGCCAATCGGTACCGCCAATGGAACCTGGCTGGTAGGCGGTGTGCAGCCCAATACGGCTTCAGCCCCTGCGCTGATTAGTACATCCTTAACCTGGGAGCGTGTCAGAACCTGGAACGTGGGTGCCGATGTCAGTTTCCTGCGGAATCGGCTGAATGCCAGCTTTGATTACTTCACCCGGTTTACGAACGACATGGTTGGGCCTGCTATCGAACTCCCGGCCATACTGGGCACAACGGTTCCGTCAACCAACAACACAGATCTGAAAACCTACGGTTTTGAATTCGATCTGAAATGGCAGGATCGGCTCAAAAACAACCTGGGGTACAACGTCCACCTGATTTTGTCCGACTCTAAAACGCAGATTATCAATTACCCAAACCCAACGGGTAGTCTGGCTACGTATCGATCAGGAACGACGGTGGGCGACATCTGGGGTTACGAAACGGTTGGGATTGCTAAAACGCAGGAAGAAATGGACAGACATCTCTCTTCGTTGCCTAATGGCGGACAAAACGCACTAGGCAATAGCTGGAAAGCTGGTGATATTATGTACCGGGATCAGAACGGCGACGGGAAAATTGACCAGGGAGCCAACACCACCGACAACCACGGCGATTTGATTGTGATTGGGAACACCACGCCCCGTTATTCGTTCGGTGTAGACCTCGGACTGAACTGGAAAGGGTTCGATTTTAGGGCTTTCTTCCAGGGTGTCGGCAAACGCGATTATTTCCGGGGAGGTAGCACCTTCTTCGGGCCGTCGGGACAAATCTGGTGGTCGACAGCCTACGTGCAACACCTGGATTACTTCCGCGACGATCCATCAAACCCCTTGGGGCTGAATCTGGATTCGTACTATCCACGCCCGTTGTTCAACACGGTAAAGAACCAGCAGTCACAGACCCGCTATCTTCAGGATGCGTCGTACATCCGGCTGAAAAACATTCAGTTAGGTTATACCCTGCCGCAAACGCTGACGAAAAAGGCGAAAATCCAGTCGCTGCGGGTGTATGTATCGGCCGAAAACGTCTGGACCCTTACCCGAATGTCGAAAGTGTTTGATCCTGAAACGATTGATGGCGGTTATCTGGGTGCCGTCTACCCACTCTTCAAGCGACTTTCGTTTGGTACCAGTATCACCTTTTAAGCCCTGAACCATGAACAGACCCATCCGATTCGGTATCATTTGTTTGCTGGCACTGGCTTTCGTAAATGCCTGCAAACCCGATTTTCTCGACCGCCAGCCGCTGTCGAATATCACGCCCGACAATTACCTGGTTGAAGAGTCGCAACTGGCGGCCTACGCCATTAATCAGTATAGTATTCTTCCAACGCACCCGCAGAGCGGTTTTGGCACGTTTGGCAACGATGTCAATACCGACAACATGGCCTATATGTCCTATACCGAGCGGTTTGTGCCCGGGCAATGGAGAGTTCCGGCTACAGGGGGCGACTGGTCGTTTACTACTATTTATCAGTGCAATTACTTTCTGCAAACCGTTTTACCCCGGCTCAAAGCGGGCCAGATTGCCGGTAATCCGGCCATGATTCAGCATTATATTGGCGAGATGTACTTTCTGCGGGCGTACAATTACTTTGTCAAGCTGATGTCACTTGGCGATTTTCCGATTGTCAAAACGACCCTGCCCGACGATAAGGATGTACTGACGGTGGCCAGCAAACGGGCTCCGCAGAACGAAGTGGCGCGGTTTATTCTCTCCGATCTGGATTCGGCCTATTACTACATGCAGGCCAACGCCCCCGACGGGAACCGAAACCGGCTCTCGAAACCCTGTGCCTTAATCATGAAGTCGCGGGTGGCGCTTTATGAAGGGACCTGGCTGAAGTATTTCAAGAATACCGCCTTTGTGCCCAAAGGTCCAGGCTGGCCAGGGGAGCAGAAAGAGTACAACAAAAGCTACACGTTCCCGGCCGGAGGCATCGATGGCGAAATTGATTATTTCCTGACGCAGGCAATGACATCTGCCAAAGCCGTTGCCGACGCTACCCCACTAGTAGCCAATAACATGGCTGCTCAAACGCAGACGACCTACGATGCCTTTGCCACAGCGACGATGAACAACCCCTATTTTGCCATGTTCGGTAGTGTCGATCTGAAGCCATTCAGCGAGGTGTTGCTCTGGCGGAAATACGACAAAGGGCTCAATATTGGCCACAATGTAGTGCTATACGCTGGTGGAGGTAACTACGCCAGTGGCCTGACGCGGGGCATGGTCGATGGGTTTCTGATGAAAAATGGCCTACCCATCTACGACCCCAATTCTGGTTATGCAGGTGATGATGACCTGCAATCAGTACGGAAAGATCGCGACGGGCGATTGTGGCTCTTTTTGAAAGAACCCGGTCAGAAAAATGTGCTGATTACAGCCGCGAATCCTATTCCTTTCCCCATTGAACCCACCCCCCGGATTCTGGAAGTCTCGTTTGAAAACAACTACTCGACGGGTTATTCCATTCGCAAAGGCATCAACTACGATGCCAATCAGGTACAGACTTATTACGGTGGTTTTACGGGGAGTATCGTTTTCCGGGCTACCGAAGCGTATCTGAACTATATGGAAGCTGTTGTCGAAAAAACGGGTAACATAGATGGGACCGCCATTCAGTACTGGCAGCAAATCCGAAACCGGGCGGGTGTTGATCCCGATTATCAGAAAACCATTGGCGCTACCAACCTGGCCAAAGAAGCACTGAACGACTGGGGCGTGTACTCGGCCGGTAGTATGATCAGTCCACTGTTGTACAATGTCCGGCGGGAACGCCGAAATGAGTTGATGGCCGAAGGCTTCCGGTACATGGATTTACGTCGCTGGCGGGCTATGGATCAACTCATTACCACGCCCTACCATATTGAAGGATTCAAAATATGGGGCCCCATGAAAAACTGGTATACAGCCAGTACGCTGGTATATGGCATAGGCGACAAGAGTACGGTATCCAGCCCGGCGCTTAGCCAGTATTTACGGCCTTACGAAAAAACGCCAACGTCGCTGGCCTACAATGGATACAAATGGCACATGGCTCATTACCTGACGCCCATCGCGAATCAGCATTTTCTGATCACCTCGCAAAATAATAACCTCGATACGTCACCTATTTACCAGAATCCCGGCTGGCCTACTGCTGCCAATCAGGGACCGCAATAGCCGGTTGACGTCATCATTTATCTGTTCACTCTAGTAAACATTCCCCGAATGGCAACCTTTAAAATCAGCCTGAACATGGAGTATTGCCGAAGTGCCGACAAGGGCTTCGAGGAAGGCGTACAAATAGTCCGCGAAATTGGGTATCAGTACATTGAGCCGATGGTTCACACGGGCTGGGAACTGCTCAGCGAGGTACAGTATTTTCACTCCTTTTCAATGGAAGAAGACCCGTTGCTGATGAAGGAAATCTGTGATAAATACGGTGTGGAGGTTAGTAGCCTGAGTGGACACAGCCCATTGATGAAACCCGAAGCGGCCGTCAGTCGCCTGACGCGGGCCATTCGATACGCTGAATGCCCGTTTTGTCAATACCGACGAAATGGTTAAACCTGACTGGATGGACGACGAGTTTGCGCATCAGGCCATGAAATATAGCCTGACAAAGGCAAGTCAGGTTGCTGCCCGGCATAAGGTCTACATCTGTGTGGAACCGCACGGCATTTACACCAAAACAGTCGATGGACTGATGCGAATTGTCAAACTGGTTGATTCTCCCTGGATTGCGGTTAACTGGGATACCGGTAATTCATATCTGGCGGGTATCGAAGATCCATACGAAGGGTTGCAGGCGGTTCGGCAGCACGTCCGGCACATTCATGCCAAGGACATTAGCCTGGCGCAGGGTGAAGCCGAACGTGGTCTGGTTACAGGTACACCCGTTGGCTGTGCCTGTGGCGAAGGCGTCGTCGATTGGGATAAGGTGATTGAGATTATGGAACCCATTGACCGGGAGATATTCCTTAGTGTTGAATGTGGAACCATCAGCGAAGCCGAGCGGAGCCTTCATTTTTTAAAGAAAACTCTGGGAAAATTGGTAGTTGAAGCCGTATAGTGTTCTTTTCTTCATTCGACAGGATTAACAGGCGTTGAATCTGTATAATCCTGTCGAAATCATGGATGGTGAATCGCCGACAATTCATAGCGCAAACCTTTGGCTCTTCATTGGCTCTGTTGCTACCGGGCACTGGGGCTGCGTTGGCAAAACCACAGCCCAAACGGAAGTTTACAATGCAACTCAACGGTGGTCTGATTGGCGTAAAAGCTGGTCAGACCGCTTTGATTGAGTTGGCCTGGCGAAATGGTTTTGGGTCGGTGGTGGCACTGCCGCAGTACCTGAGCCGTTTGTCTGATGCTCAATCGCAGGATCTTCTGGCGGATATGCAAGCCAAAAAGATTTCGTTTGGCCTCGGCGAACTGAATGTCGAATTCCGTAAAAGTGAGGAGCTGTTTCGCAACGCCCTTGCGGGACTTCCGGCCAAATGTGCGGCTCTGCAACGGGTAGGCGTAACCCGGTCGATGACCTGGATTATGTCGAACCATAGCGAGCTGAATTACTTGCAGAATTTTCGGTTGCACCAGAAACGACTTCGCGAACTGGCGGGTATCCTGAACGATTACGGTATCCGGTTAGGTCTGGAATACGTAGGGCCCAAGTCAATTTGGGCTGCCAATCGATTTCCGTTTATTCATACCCTGACCGAAACCCGCGAACTGATTGCGGCCATCAATCAACCGAATGTAGGTGTTCATCTGGATACGGCACACTGGTTTACATCAGGCGAAACGCTCGATACGATCCGTTCATTAACCAATCAGGAGGTGGTGGGCTGCGACCTGAACGACGCCCTTCCGGGTATAACACCTCCCGAAAATCAGCCGGGTTATCAACGTGAATTGCCAGCTGCTACGGGCGTTATCAACCTAAAAGGGTTTCTGGATGTGTTGGTCGAAATTGGGTACGATGGCTTTGTGCAGGCCGAACCTTTTAACGAAGCTCTTAATCAGTTAGACGATGGCCCGGCCGTCCAGAAAACAGCCGAAGCGATGAAAAAGGCCCTGACGCTTATTGACTCATAAATGAAACAATCTATTCGTATGCTTGCTCTAGCTGGACTGCTTATCGGTCTGGCTTCGGCTGTTTTTAAGTTCAATGCGTCGAGTTCCGAAGACCGCATTCTGGTATTCAGCAAGACCGAAGGGTATCGCCATACCGAGTCGATTCGCGAAGGGCAGAAGGCATTTTTTCAACTGGCAGCGGAACATAATGTAACGGTCGATACAACGGAAAATGCCGGTGTATTTACGGATGCCAATCTAAAACGCTATCGAGCTATTGTTTTGTTGAATATCTCTGGTGCCGTATTCAACGAAGAGCAGCGCGTTAGCCTAAAACGGTACGTACAGGCGGGTGGTGGCGTCCTGTCTATCCACGCGACAGCCGATGCCGAACGCGACTGGCCCTGGTTTAATGGACTTGTGGGCGCGTATTTCCACACCCACCCACCCGTTCAGAAAGGACGATTTACGGTCGTCAACAAGCAACATCCCGCAACCGAATTCATGCCGGACACGCTCACCCGAACGGATGAGTTTTATAATTTCGAGTCAGTTCGCCCTAATCTGAACATACTCGTTACGCTTGACGAAGCCACATACACAGGCGGCAAAATGGGAGCGAATCATCCTATGGTTTGGCATCAGGAGTACGATGGTGGGCGCTCGTTTTATACGGCCTGGGGGCATACCAAAGCCAACTGGCAGGAGCCCTTTTTTCTGAAACAGTTATGGGGAGGTTTGTACTGGGTTATGGGCGAAAACAACCCCAAACCGTTAAACTACGCTAAATCCATCCCTGAAGACAATCGCTTCATTCGACATGAATTAATGACCAACATGGATGAGCCTATGCAGATGGCCATCCTGCGGAATGGAAATGTATTTGTTGCGCAGCGCCGGGGAACCATCCTCTTGTATGACGCAGCGACCAAAACAACTAAACCGATTGGTACAATCCCTGTTTTAAGTGCCTACGAAGATGGCCTTTTGGGTATAGCCGCCGATCCCAACTTTGAACGAAATGGCTTTCTGTACGCCTTTTACGCGGAAGCTGCCGCCAAAGATTCCGTATCTGACTATCATATTTCGCGGTTCACGGTCGGTAAAAACGGTCTGCTCAATCTACAATCCGAAAAAGTCCTGTTAGCCATTCCTCACAAGAATGCCGACGGTATTCATACGGGTGGCGGCCTGCTTTTTGACCCACGCGGCACGGGCGATCTGTTTATTACGGTCGGCGATAATACCAGTCCTCGAGCAACGCTATATGCCCCTTTAGACGAGAGGCCCGGCAGGGAATTGTTCAACGCCCAGCGAACAGCTGCCAATACAGCCGATTTACGAGGTAAAATCTTACGCATTCATCCTCAACCGAATGGTACCTACACGATTCCAAACGGTAATCTGTTTCCAAAGGGTACAGCTAAAACCCGTCCTGAAATCTACAGCATGGGTCACCGGCAACCCTGGCGACTGTCGATGGATACGCAGACGGGTTGGTTGTACGAAGGGGAGGTCGGACCGGATGCATCGGTTGATTCGGTTAACCGGGGGCCAATGGCCTACGATGAATTCAACCAGATTCGCAAGCCCGGAAATTTCGGCTGGCCGTATTTCGGGGGTAATAATCGACCCTATTATCAGTATGACTTTGCTACTGGTAAAACCGGCGCGCCATTCGACCCGAAGCATCTGGTTAATACCTCCCGGCTAAATACCGGTCTTCGTGATCTGCCTCCAGCGCAGGGGGCCATGATCTGGTATTCAGCCAGTATACCCAACGAATTTCCGCTACTGGGTCGGGGAGCACGTTCCGCTATGGGCGGTCCCATTTTCCGACGTGCCGATTTTAAGCCCGGAAGTCACCCATTTCCGGCTTATTATGAAGGAAAATGGTTCATAACCGAATGGCTCCGCAACTGGATCATGGTCGTATCGATGGATGATAACGGCAACTATACATCTATGGAACCTTTTCTGCCCAATATGTCGCTGGCAGGACCAATGGATATGCAGTTTGGACCCGACGGAGGACTATATGTATTAGAGTACGGCAAAGGCTGGTTTCGCCAGAACAACGACTCCAAACTAATTCGTCTCGAATACAACCCCGGCAACCGGGCTCCTGTCCCCGTAATTACCGTTGATCGAGACCATGGCCGAGTGCCGTTTACGGTCAATTTATCCCCGAAAGGTACACGCGATTTTGACGGTGACTCATTGACCTATTCATGGAAAATCGTTTCTTCTGCTGGTCATGTAGATACATTCAAAACCCCGAATACAAGCGTTCGTCTCGACAAAGTCGGTGTTTATACAGCCACCCTGACCGTCACGGATGCTAAAGGTAGTACGGCTTCTGAGTCGGTGCGTTTGTATGCCGGGAACGAAGCGCCGAACGTAAACCTGGCCATTACAGGCGGCAACAAAACGTTCTTTTTCCCAAATGCCGAGCTGGCTTATACGGTCAATGTCGTGGATGCCGAGGACGGAAGTCTGGCAAGTGGCACCATCCCGTCAAGCCGCGTAACCGTTAGTATGAATTATGTACCAGATGGCTTTACCATTGCCCCAAAGGGCCAGACCATAGTTCCGCAAAATGGCCTTGCCATTAAAGGTGGTATGATTATTAATGCGAACGACTGCTATCATTGTCACTCCATCAACCAGAAACTGGTTGGCCCAACATTCACCGAAATCGCCCAGCGGTATAAGGACGATGATCAGGCCGAAGATCGGTTGTCGAAGAAAGTAATTAGTGGGGGGGGGGGGGAGTTGGGGAAATATAGCTATGTCTGCCCATCCCGAACTACCACTCGACGATGCGAAACGGATGATCCGTTTCATTCTGAATCTGGCACAACCCGCGCCTAAATCACTACCTGTAGCTGGTACACATACGATAAAATTACCTGCCCGATTGAGTGCAAAAGGTGTATACGTACTCGCTGCTAGTTATACCGACAAGGGAGCGAATGGCTTGCCGCCAGCCACCGATGAGAAAGCTATTGTGCTACGCGCTCCCTGGCTTTTACCCTCACAGGCATCCTTCCGCAAAAGTGGTATGAATATCAAGATTCCGAGTCCTAAAGGAGAGGTGGAGCTTTTGCAGGGCAAAGGAGCCTACATTGGCTATCGTCAGATTGATCTGACCAATATTCGTCAACTTGAACTGACAGGAGCCGGAACCGACATACTGGAGGTTCATATCGATTCCCCCGATGGTCGACTACTCGGCCATACACAACCTACAGCCGATGGCCAAGAATCGGAACAGACAATTCCACTCGAATCCGTTTCCGACCGGCACGATCTCTATTTTGTTGTTAAAAGCCGGGGATATTCGATCAAGAATATGATCAAGTTTATTTCACTATAAATCTATGGATATGTATTTCGGGCATATACAGACCTGTTATGCCGTTGTAGGCTAGTATATCGTTCATCGTTATTTACCCTGGTAAACACTTGGAGCGGGCTATTCGTATTACCAATTATGATCATGGAAGCCGCATTCTGCTGATGAAGTTGCACGATCGATTTCGCTTCCTTATCGGCAGTCAACCCCTTCAGGTTGCTAACCACAAATCCATCGCGTTTACCGCCAAGCAATAAAGCGCCTTTCGAGGCATCATACCAGCCGCCGATCGTTTCTGATGCGTAGGAATTACCAATGAGTAAAGCGTCTTGATACCCATCCTTATTAAAGTCATCGACCAAAATACCGAATACAGGGCCAAATTGGGCTTCCACAGGAAGCGGATGCGCTTTAAACCCATTACCAATGTTTTCGTAGTATATACTACGGAACTCAGTCGCTTTCAAATGATAGGCCGATTTACGCTCCTCTTCCGTAAACGATTCGTTGAAAACCGTATTAGCGTAGGTATCAAAATTGGGGAAACGACGTTTCATCGATGGAATTTGTGCCGTTAACAGATCGCGCGTTTGGCGTATCCACTGCTGTCGATCATTGTAATAGGTTATGACAGGATCGATACGTCCGTTTTTGTCAAAATCGGCGGCAAATAATTCAATCAGCTGTTCGGGTGATGCTTTGTATTTGGTATTCAATCCCAGGTTACCAGCCAGCAAATCCAGATCACCGTCATTATCAAAATCGGCAGCAGCGAGCGTATTCCACCAGCCACTTGACTGAGCGAATGAGTGAATGAGCGAATGACTGAATTGCTTGCCTGTATTTTTTAGTATAGTAATAGGCATCCATTCGCCACAAAGCGCTAAATCTGGCAAACCGTCTTTATCAAAATCCGCCCAAACGGCTGACGTAACCAGACCAATGTTGCGTAGTTCAGGAGCGGTCTGCGTTGTTACGTCAATAAAGCGACCACCCTCGTTTTTGAAGAGAAAACTGCTGGCGGGCATTGGGTATTGACCGGGAATCAGTCGGCTACCCCGAAACAAATCCAGGTCACCGTCATGATCAAAATCACAGGTACTCACACAGGAGCCGCTGATGGTGAGGATGGGCAATGCCTGTCTGGATAATGTTAAATGGCCCTTCCCATCGTTCAAATAAAGCCGATCCTGGTAAGCGTCTGAAGGGGCGTTTGCATGGCTCCCCCCGCTGACTACGTATAAGTCCTGGTCACCATCCAGATCCGCGTCGAAAAACAAAGCACCTGTATCTTCCTGATTGGCTTCTTTCTGAAGTTCTTTTTTTGTAAAACGGCCGGTCGATTGCTGGAAATACAGATAACTTTTCTGACCAAAATCCGAGCCGATGAAAATATCCTCCAACCCATTTCCATCCACATCGGCTACGGCCATCGGTGGGCCATTCTGCGAGTGCTTGTGGGGTAGTAAGGGCGTCTGGGCAAAGTCATTGAACTCGCTCTCGACATGAACGTAATCCAGCCCTAGATCAGTTGCGGATATCTCCTGAAAATATGTAGGTGTCGAACCCCTACGTGGTTTGTATTTTCCAATCGGATCATAAGCAACACCTAACAACTGATTGGGCTTTACAGTACGGAGCACCTGATACGTACCATCATTCCAGATAACCTCCACTGAATCGATGACCGACGTAGCCCCCAACCCGAAATGCAGATACGGCTCTACTGACGATACATATCCGCGCGTCGGATTAAATTCGGCCGTTTGCGTATGCTGCCCATAGTAGACATTCACCCGCGTTCCCTGCGACGGATTCCGCTCAAGCACCAGCCGAAGCCACGAATTTTCGTGCCCTTTACTTGTACGGCTCCCTGTTCCCTGCTCCGAGCTATTTTCATACACAAAGGCTTCGTCATCGATGGTGTTAATGACTATGTCCAGATCACCGTCATTGTCCAGATCAGCGTAAGCAGCCCCATTTGAGAAATTCGGTGCGTCGAGGCCCCATTGCTCCGATACGTCCTCAAACGTCAGATTTCCTTCCGTTCCCCGATTACGGTAGCAGAAATCAGCCAGTTTTACGTCTGGAAGTTGCAGTAGTTTTTGGTAGGCTTTTTTATTTTTCTCCTGTTCATCACCAAACCCTCCGGCATGTAAATCGGCCAGATACGTAGTAAAATCCAGATTCGTTACGTCTCGCCGATAGCCATTGGTAATCAGTAAATCGCGATAGCCGTCATTGTCAAAATCGGCCAACAGCGGTGCCCAGCTCCAATCCGTTTTATCGACACCCGACAGTTGAGAAATTTCGGAGAAGGCTCCCTGCCCCACGCCCAACTGCAATGTGTTACGCATGTATTGCGGTTGATAGCCCATCTGCAAATCCATCCGAAACCGGTCGTAATTGTAGCCGGGCAGCATCATTTTCTGGCGCTGGTTCGTATTGGGCAGCATGTCAACGACCATAATGTCGGGCAGCAAATCATTGTTGATATCAGCGATGTCGACGCCCATCGCGTTGTGAGACTGGTGCTTCAGATAATCAGCCGCTCTATTGGTAAACGTACCATCCTGATTATTAATCCACACCAAATCATTCGACAGGAAGTCATTCGCGCAGTACACATCCTCCCAGCCATCGCCATTCAGATCCGCAATCGTAATCCCCAGTCCATATCCTTCTGTTAAGATGCCAGCCTCGTGGGTAACGTTTTTAAAGAGCGAATCGGAACGCCGAATCGGAGTGAAAGAGTGAGAGAGCGATTTGGCGTTCCGATTCGCTCTCTCACTCATTCGCTCTTTCGCTCTTTCTGCGCTCATGTTCCGGTACAGCCGATCATTACTGGGAGCTTCACCATTCACCATCTTCGGACGCAGTGCATTTCGATTGTAGCGGTCGAGCGCGTTCGTTAACACATAAGCGTCCAGGTCACCGTCGTGGTCATAATCGAAAAAAGCGGTTTGGGTGGTATAGCCCATGTCGTTCAGGCCGTATTCGCGGGCTTGTTCCTGAAAGCGAACTGGATCGCCTTTCTTTTTCGTCTGGTTGATAAACAGCAAATTAGCTCGCTTGGTCGTGTCTTTATCGTAGCCGGCTACACTTACGTAAATGTCCTGCCAACCGTCCTGATTCAGGTCAACAATGGTAACGCCCGTGCACCAGGCATGCGTTGTTACACCCGCTGATTCCGTTACGTCCTCGAAATGCAATGGGGTTTCTTCGTCTTTCCCTTTACTCAGATATAAGCGGGAAGAAACCTGATTACCCGTAAAAAAAACGTCCTGCCAGCCATCGTTGTTGAAGTCGCCGATACCAACGCCCCCTCCGTTGTAGAGGTATTCAAAGCGTAGAATATTCACTGAATCCGATTCCTGAATCCGATTGTTGAACGTGATGCCCGTTTGCGAGGAGGGTAGCCGACGGAATCGTTTTGACGTCGATGGGTTGTGTCCAACGACCCAGGCCAATGAAGCTACCAGAGGAATCAGGAGTACTAAAAGTCGTTGCATGAATTAGGTGGCGAAGGGATTTACAACGATCCACGATCAATAAACTGCATCGGAATGCGGACGGTCTGTTTCTGGTTCTGCGCGATGATGCTCGCCAGATTCTGCCCAATCGTTGCTACGTCGGTTTGTATCACCGAAATACCACCACTCAGTACCGATTTGTAAGGGGCGTCGTTGAACGAGACAATGCCGACATCGCGTCCCAGCGTATACCCTTTTCGGCTCGCATCCTGAAGCGTTGTTATAAGATCGTCATCGTCTATGAGCAGATAGGCCGATCCACGCTGCAAGGGTGCTTCCCGAACGTCGTCCAGTATTTGCCCATTCAAATTGTAGGTTTCTGTAAAGGCAAAAAATGCACGATACCAGTCGGCAGGGATATACTCGTTGTCAGTGGTAACAAAATTCAAGGTAGTATAACGGCGAAATGTGGCGGCATTTGCTTCGAGAATGGTTCGGAAATGCTCCCCGCATCCGAAACGTACTGACGCACAGTTGCGTGACGCCGTTACCGTTGAACCATCCAGAAAAATGAGCCGATCCGATGGGATTTTCTTCAGCAGGTCGGTCAGGTCGCAGATTTCGCCCAGGTGATGCGGCATCAACACAAAATAATGGTAATTACCGGCCTGTTTTTCCAATCCATCCAGCAGGTAATCGCGCTGATATTCGTAGGCATAAATGTCGACTTTATAGGTTTTGCCAAGCTGTTCGCTTACTGCCTTAAAAATCGCCCGGTTCGTTTCGCTGATCGTACCCGTCAAAAACAGTACGCGTTTGACGATTTTGCCCTGCGAGATAAAAAAGCCTTTACGATATAAGGAGGTGATATGACCGCTTTTAAGCAGATTGCAGTACGCTTTCTCGACCGTAGCGCGAGCCAGATAATACTCAGCACTGGTTTCATTGATGGAAGGCAATCGGTCGCCGGGTTTGAAAATACCCGCTTCGATCTGGGCAATAATGCCGTTAACAATTTGTTGGAATTTGGGCGTTTTTCCGTTTTCGTCAATCCGTAAAAAGGATGCATTTCGTAGAGCAGTTCCCCCCATCATAATCGTTTCGGTTCGTGTTTACTTACAGCCAGCCGATACCCAGTAAGAGTAATAACAGGATCAGCAGGACAATCAACGCTTCGAACAAATAGCTTTGCTTATGGCTCATCGATTGTCTGAGTTTACTGTTATACTGCTGTATCAATCGGGTAAAAAACATAGGCGAATGATGAAGCGAAAGTAGGCGAATGGGGAAGGATCGACTTGGATAATTTGTGCAAAAACTTGGATGATCATTGCAAAAAACGCCTTGATAACGAAAACCGCCCAGATACAAAGTATCTGGGCGGTTTGTTAAGTTATTCTATCTAATTTGTTAACTTGGTTCGATGTGCTTTGACCAATGTATTAAATCGGCGCTCTACTCTAAACGAATCTGATCCATTCGCCCTCCAGCGGGGAACATTGGAAATACATTTTCTTCCTGTTCGACAATCACTTCCAGTAAGAATGGTTGATGGCTAGCCAATAAGTCATCTAAACCGGCTGAAAGTAATTCACGCTGGCTACACTGTTTACTATCGATAGCAAACCCACGAGCAATCGTCATAAAGTCTGGGTTTTGCAAATGAACAAACGAGTACCGGCGGTCAAAAAACAATTGTTGCCATTGCCGTACCATGCCCAGGTAGTTATTGTTTAGCAGAATTATCTTGATGGGCCACCCATAGTGCGCTATTGTTGCCAACTCTTTTAGGGTCATCTGAAAACCCCCGTCGCCAACAATGACTATAATGTCACGATCCGGCGCGCCCACTTTGGCACCAATGGCAGCCGGGAGCGCAAATCCCATTGTGCCAAATCCTCCGGACGTTATTAAGCTATGTGTTCGGCGAAATTGATAATAACGTGACGCCTTCATCTGGTGTTGTCCTACGTCAGTGACCAGCACGGCATTACCCGCCGTTTTGTCGGAAAGCATGGCGATAACTTCAGCCATCTTTATCTTCTGCGTGGTTGGCGCCAGCTCCCGCCTGGTGACCTTCTCACTTTCGAGTGATTGGAACTTAGTCAAATGCGCTTGCCAATTAGAGGAAAGATGCGCCTTTAACAGTGGTATCAGTTGACGTAAAATCTCTTGGGCATCCCCCACCAACGCAACTTCGGGTTGAATGACTTTGCCGATCTCGGCGGGGTCAATATCAATATGAACGATTTTAGCCTGAGCGGCAAACGCATTCGGGTCTCCTGTAACACGCTCATCGAAACGCATCCCGATGGCAATGATAACATCACATTTAGTCGTTAGCATATTGCTGGCATACGTACCGTGCATACCCAGCCAGCCGGTGTACAGTGGGTGATCAGTCGGAAAAGCGGATTGACCCAGTAACGTAGTAGCAACCGGGCTACCCATTGTTTCGGCAAAATTGACAAGTTCGTTGGTTGCTTTCGCCAGTAATATTCCCTGACCGGCCAGGATGAACGGAAATGTGGCCTCGTTCAGCAAATCGGCTGCTCGCTGTAGCTGTATTGGATCAGGTAACAGTGGCTTTTTTGAGGAAAAAGTAAGCTTGCCTTCAACCGGTCTATGCAACGGCATGAGCTGCGCATCCTTGGTAATGCTGATTACCACCGGACCGGGGCGCCCTGAGCGGGCGATGTGAAATGCTTTTGCGATGATGCTGGGTATTTCATCTGGGTGAATTATTTCATAATTCCACTTAGTGATTGGCTGGGTCAGGGTAATCATATCGACCTCTTGAAATGCGTTTGTTCCCAGCAGGTTTGAATCCACCTGGCCGACAATACAGACAACAGGCGTGGAATCCATCATGGCATCAGCAATGCCTGTCACTAAGTTTGTCGCACCGGGGCCCGAAGTCGCCAGGCAAACGCCAGTTCGGCCACTGACTCGGGCGTAACCCTGGGCCGCATGAATGGCTCCCTGTTCGTGCCTTACGGTAATATGCGTCAGGAAGGGGGCGTAATCGTACAAGGCGTCGTAAACCGGTATGATCGCTCCACCGGGGTAGCCAAAAATTGTATTGACTCCTTCCGCTAAGAGTGCTTCAAGGACTGCTTGTGCGCCGGTTTGATCAATCGCATCGCCTTGAAACGTTGGTGTCGGTAAACCATTAGTTGCTTGCTTCATGGCAAGCAAAAGTGGGGCATCACCAATCTAGTTTTCTTATCGGATAAGAAACATGTTTTATTCAATCGGTCGTTTCAGCAACACTGAGGGTCGATGGCCGTAGCGTCGCAGAAACGCATTCGAGAAACTACCAAGACTTTGGTATCCACAACACTCGCAGACCTGCTGAATGGTCATATTCTCCGCCAAAAGCAACTCATAGGCTTTTTGTAAATTTTTGTTTTGCTGATAACTAAAAATAGTTGTCTTGTAAAGCGCTTTAAATCCCGTTTTAAGTGAAACCATATTCGTGCCCACCTCTTTCGCGAGCTGACGTATTGATATGTAGCCCGTATGGGTATCAAGTAGTTCTTTAGCCTCCTGTATCAGCCTGGTTTGGTTTGTAGGGATAGCGTGATGAACATGTGGATAGGTTCTGTCTGCTGTTTTAATAATTTCAAACAAGAGCTGATACAGCACACTTTCCATGTGTAATTGCCGTAACGCCCCCTGAAACTCCGAATTAACCAGTGTTAGAATCAGACCAAAAATCGTTGGCGTTAACGGTAAGGAAAGAACTTGATTTCCGTTCAGCAGCATATCCTGGAGCGGGGTGTCCACGATCACTGCCTGCAGCTTCGACACAGGGAAATGTATATGGAGCAGCTCGTAAGCCATTCCAGCCTGCAAGTTAGATTCAGATACCGCTAAGGCTTTGTATAGGTAAAGTTTGCCTGCCTGAAACGAAAACCGTCGCTGGAAGGAGTCTATGTTGGCTTGCCCTGAAATACAAAGCACAATCTTGAAACACTCTTCGCCATAGAGCGTCGTCAAATGGTGCGCAGACTGTGTTTGAAACGTGAAATAATGAGCACTTAGTCCTTGTTCAAAGGACCAATGCTGCCAGCTAAATCGGGCATACAGACCCGGAGTGTTCTTTCCGTGACTACTACTGAAAAGAGGGGTGGTATCATGTATGATTCTCATCGTCTTATGCTTGAACTAATTGGGCCACTTAACTACTCAAAGGCTAGGCGATGAAATTATTTAATAAATCGGAAAACCTCACGAAGGAAAAGAGATAATTCCAGTTCCGGGATAATTTGTAAGGTAGTCCGATATTGCAGCACAGTGAATGTGGTTGGTTTCCTCGTCAGCATGAGATCTATTGTCATCCACTTGTCAGTTCCTGGTGTCGCTTTTTGTCGTCTAACTACTGTTGAATTATCGTATTTTTATGGGTGCCATCTGCCTTTTGTTGACATGGATCCGATACCGGTACGACATACCCCCTCCGATGTGAGCCATGCCGAGACTTCCGATGGCTTTGTTGTTCGGAAGCTTGATAAATTACTGGCCGGGCAGGGCATGATTCAGCCCCTGCACAGGCATGGTTTCTATTTTATGCTGGTCATTGAAAAGGGATCAGGTGAGCATAGCATCGATTTTAGCCCTTATCCTGTCGGGGATGGCTGCGTGTTTATCGTGCGGCCCGGTCAGGTGCATGCCTTAACGTTGGCAACTGGGGGACAGGGTTTTTTGGCTCAGTTTCCTGACGATTTTCTACACAAAGATCCCCTGAAGAAAGTCAGCAAAACGAATTATTATCAGCCCAATGCCAATAGCTTTGAGAGGATTTTGTCTTTTATGAAAGCTATCTATTGGGAAATTTCAGAAAAGAACTCCCAATACCAACAGGCGATTCAACTGACCCTTCAGTTGCTTTTTATTGAGTTATTACGTCAGGAGAAAAGCCCCCGAACAACCGCTGACAGTGCCAATATCTATAGTCAGGAACGGCTGGAAGCGTTTCAGGAATTAATTGCCGATCACTTCACCGAACAAAAACAGGTGAGCTGGTACGCCCGTCAATTGAATCTGTCGGCTTATCAGTTGAATGCCATCACCAAAGCAACGCTGGACAAAACAGCTTCCGCAATCATTAATGAGTACATCCTGCTGGAGGCCAAACGATACGTACTGGCTACCTCCAGCCAGATCAACCAGATTTCGTGGCAGCTCGGCTATGACGATGTCTCGTACTTTATCCGCTTCTTTAAAAAACATACCGGGTATTCTCCCGAAGCCTTCAGAGTGAAGTTCAATGAAGTGCCATAGTACTTCATTTTTGTCCTATCCCGTGGGGTATTGCGGTCTTTAGCTTTGCATCATCAACAGGCAAAGCGTATGAAAAATGACAAAGTGGCCATCCTATTGGTTATTTCCTTTTGTGTGTTGCTGACTTCGTTAGGAACAAGCATCGCCAATATTGCTCTACCGGTTTTTGAGGAAGCCTTTTCGACAACGTTCCAGTTGGTGCAGTGGGTTACCATTTCGTACCTGCTGGCTATCACAGTTTCCGTCACCATTGTCGGTAAACTGGCCGACCAGTACGGCCATCGCCGGATTTTATTGACAGGCTTACTCCTGTTCACGATTGCCTCGTTTTTGTGTGCATTTGCGCCTACAATTTCAGCACTTATCCTCATGAGGGCCCTTCAGGGTATGGGGGCTGCGGTTCTGATGACCATGAGTGTGACAATCGTCAAAAAAAATAACAAAACCGTTAAAATGGGTAGTGCGATGGGCCTGATCGGAACCTTATCTGCCGTTGGTACAGCCATGGGGCCTTCGGTGGGCGGGTTCCTGCTTAGCGTCTGGGGCTGGCCGTCTATTTTTCTGTTGCTGTCCTGTTTAGGTATCCCTACGTTCTGGTTGAGCATCTACTATGTCCGTAAAGACAACCTGATGGTGAACAATACCCAACGGATCAACGTGCTGGGCGTGGTGACGCTTGTTGTATCAATTGCCGCTTATGCGCTGTCCATGACGCTTGGAAAAGAAGCCATACGTCCACAAAGTCTTCTGCTGATTCTTGTTTCCGTGCTATCAGGTCGTCTATTCGTTTATGTTCAGAAACGTAGTAGTAATCCGTTGATCGACGCCAGCGTTTTTAAAAATTGGGTACTACGGAACTCGTTACTGGCTAATTTTTTGGTGGCTACGATCATGATGACAACCTTAGTAGTTGGCCCCTTCTTTCTGACAGTTGGTTTAGGTCTGAATGAATTTAATGCCGGGTTAGTCATGTCGGTAGGCCCGTTGATTTCGATACTGACCGGAATACCCGCCGGAAAATTAGTCGATACACTAGGCCCGGATCGTATCGTAAAAATAGGTCTGCACGGTCTATGGGCGGGTACAATAGCCTTGGCCAGTTTACCAGCAGTTTATGGGTTGACGGGGTATATCATCGGGATCTGTTTGCTGACGCCGGGATACCAGTTATTTCAGGCTGGGAACAACACCGCTGTGATGGCCCATACCAGCAAGAGGCAGGATGGAATTATAGCTGGCATCCTGAATTTGTCCCGTAACCTGGGGCTGGTTACGGGAGCGTCGGTCATGGGAGCCTTATTTTCACTAGCAGTCGCCACGAAACCGATTCGTGCAGCAAAGCCGGAGGATATGCTGTACGGGCTGACCGTTACGTTTAGGGTGGGCGCTATTTTACTGGGCTTGGTAAGTGTACAATCATGGCTGAAAAGTGATAAGCCTGTCATTCGTTGAACCGACTTTCGTTTTCACGTAAATACTGCATCGCTTCTTTCACGGCTTGTACCGGATCTTTGGGATTAAATCCTAATTCTGTCCGTGCTTTTGTGATGTCAACGTTCTGTTGCAGCCCTGAGAACATGGCAATGTCTTTGGTGGTGAGCAATGGAGCTTTTCCCGATAATTTGCTTCCCATTTCCATAAACCAGGCAACAGTAAACAGTATAGGTTTGGGTACTGCCATAGGTAATTTAATCGCTAATTCGGGGTAAAGCTCCTGGGCAATTCTGGTCGTGTCTTTGAGGGACATACATTTTTCGTTGGCCAAAATATAGCGTTCGCCATTTCTGCCTTTTGTTGCCGCCAGATAGCAGCCTTCGGCGACGTCTTTTACGTCGATCCAGTTCAGGGTAATGTTGGTTTCGACAGGAATCTGTTTTTTCAGAATCAGATCGATGATGTTGTAGGAAACATTTAACGGGGTAAAGGCTCTACTGCCAATCATGGCCGATGGCAACACGGCAACCAGGTCAAGGCTATACTTTTTTGCCAGGTCAAAGGCCAGTTTCTCGCCGTCATTTTTTGAATTGTAATACATATCCCGGCGGTCGGGGTTATTGCCATAACTTTCTTTTGTAGGAAGTTTGGCATAATTCAATGCCGCGATAGAACTCACATAAACAATTCGTTTTACGCCCGCTTCGGCTGCGGCCTCGATGGTGTTTTTTATACCGTCAAGATTTACGTCATAGATTTCTTTTTTCGGGTCTTTTGCCCAAAGTTTGAAGGCGGCTCCAACCGCATACAGAACGTCAACGTCTTGTAAGGCGTTTATCAGCGATTGCTTGTTGGTGATGTCAGCTTGTACTACGTCGCAATTCAATCCGGCAAAGGGTTCTTTATTTTTGATGTTGCGAACCGAAGCCCGAACCGGAATGCCTTTTTTAATAAGTAATCGCACCAGGTTGTTGCCCAAATGCCCGTTGGCTCCTGTAACCAGGGCCAGATTCTTCTGTGTCATGTGTTTTGATAGTTAATTATGACACAAAATTCAGGCTTGCTTAGGCAAGCCTACTTCACAAATGTTACTTAATCATGTCCTTGCGGATTCTGCTCAAACTTTTCGGATTCATTCCCAAAAATGAAGCGATGTATTGCAGCGGAACGTTGTGAAGTATATGCGGATACTTGTCGATAAGTTTTTGGTATCGTTGTTCTGCCGGGAGTGTGGCTAATTCGTTTGAGCGGTTTTCGTTGTAGGCGAGCGACTGCTGAAAAATCAAAATGCTGAAATCCTTGAACGCCGTGCTTTGCTGCGTCAATGTATCTAGGTTGTTTTTGGTAATCCGAAGCAATTCGCATTCCGTAACACACTCCACATTCTCGTTGGATTGTGCCTGATTGATGAAGTTGGCATAAGACGTAATAAATCCGGGCGGACAGTTAATGTGGGTGGTCACTTCATCACCTTTGTCGTTGTAGTGAAACAACCGGACAAAGCCGGATACCACAAAATATAAGTACTTCGGAACCTTTCCTTCTTCTTCAAGAATACGATTTTTGGGCGAAAGAAGAGGGTCGAAATACTGCTCGCACAACGCTTTGTCGTTGCTGGTAAGCGATACGTTCTGAGAAATGAGTTTTAGGAGTTGTTCATGCATGGTCAATCGTTTTGGTGAGTGTAGATGCGCTGTTCATTTTACTTTGGCTTTCAGCCTGCTTAAGGTTTCCTGCGAAATATTCAGATACGAGGCCACCAGTTTGTTGGAAAGTCGGCGGACAATAACTGGGTTTTCGGCCAGCAACAGCCGGTATTTTTCAGCCGCATCCTGAATCAGGAAAGACATCAGTCGCTTGGTATTATTCACATACGCGTTTTCCAGATAATAGCGGTAAAATTTCTCCCACTGCGGAATCGTATCCAGCAGATGATAAAAATCGTGGTGACTGATGTAGAGCAGTTCCGTAGGTTCGGCGGCCTGTATAAATTCTTCGGACGCTTCGCCGGTGATAAAGCTGACCAGAGCCGTAGCAAAGTGGTTTTCGAAGGCGAAGTAGCGGGTGGCTTCCTGGCCTTTTTCGTCAATGAAGAATATCCGTAAACAACCTTTGCCAACGAAGTAGGTCCGCTGGCTGGTTTGTCCGTGGGTCACCACGAGTTCGTTTTTGGTTAATGTCAGCGGTCTGAAATAGGACAGAATCGTCTTCATCTCGTCTTCACTGACCTTGATCTGACGGTTGATATACTGAATCAGTTGTTCGTGCATTCATCCAGAGTTAATTCATTTACTGTCTGGTGGCTACCCGCTCCGCCAGCTTGCGGGCGTTAGGAATAATGATGAAGGCAGCGGCATAGGCAACGGGTAGCATGACGCTCCAGGCTTTGAGGAACTTCAGGAACCAGTCGGGGCCAAAGCCGTAGTTACGCATCAGGCCAACAAACGCCATGATCAGCGTCATTGGGATTACCACAAACAGGGTGTTAATGTACTTAAAATGCTTCTTTTTCATTGGAGCGTATTTAATTAGTTGACGCTGCAAAAGTGCGAGACCGAGATACCAAAAACCTTGATGTAGGTCAAAAAAGAGCGTACAACTCATTGCTCATGACCTTTTCGCATTCGTCAAGTAATGCAAAACCATGTATTACTCCCCTGAATGGAAAGGAGTGGGGACCTTCATCGGGATACACGATCTGGTTTTGCGAGCGATCCATCGCCCCGATTGCACATTTACCCAAAACAAGATTTTAAACGTGTTTTATAATGAAAACAGCCCAGATACAAGGTGTCTGGGCTGTTTGTTGTAAACCTACTGTTAGTCATTCCAATAGGCCCCTTACCAACCTGATTTTAATATGGATTATGGACGTGTACTTAAGTTGTGAGAAGTATGGACAGGTGCTAATACCCCGGATTTTGCTTGACATTCGGATTGAGATTTGTTTCGATATCAGGGATAGGATAGTACAGATTTTTCTGTACGTTAAAGGTTACGTCGGTACGGGCCGAACTCCAGTTCCAGCTTGCCAGGTTGATCTTACCCGCCATATGCCACCGGCGCAAATCGAGCCATCGACTACCTTCTTCACCAGCCAGCTCGCGCAGGCGCTCGCCCATAATCCAGTCGAAAATTTTAGCTTTGTCGGTTTCAGTCGAAACGAAATTGGCGGGCGCCGTACCCCCTTTTACCATCTCGCGAGCGCGGGTACGTACCTGATTGATCAGTCCAATGGCTTCGGTCGTTGAACCACCCGATTCCAAAATTGCTTCAGCTTTCAAGAGCAATATGTCGGCGTAACGAAGGATACGCGGGTTATTCACCGAGGCCACGCCCGATTGCGATTTCTGATCGCCCGTGTGCCAGTACTTGTAAAATTTAAGCGTTTGTGGGTCCAGCGTAGAGGCAATCCGTGGGTCACCAGCATCGAAAGACTGGGCTAATTTCTGCGTAGCGATATAAGGTGCTTGCCCCCCTAATTGGGAGACACCTTCGTACCAGCCCCAGAATGCCGACGTAGAGCCAACCCCGTTTCGTTGAAAATCATTGGCCAGCCATACATTATCGAAATCGGGCTGCGATGCCTGAAATTCAAACAGCGATTCGGCATTGTTCTCTGTTTTGACATCGAAATTATCGTTGAAGTTTGGTACCAGGCTAACGCCCGAAATCTTGTTAAACGCTGTGATGGCCGCCGTAAAATCAGCCGCAGCTTTCTTGGCCGATCCCCGGAATACGAGCGCCTTCCCTAACAAGCCATTGGCCGAATTGCTGGTTACCCGCCCCCGATTGGCAGCATCCCAGGTGACTGGCAATAACGTAGCGGCATCGGTAAGGTCTTTAATGGCCTGATCGAGCAGTTCGGTGTCTTTCGAGCTGGGCGGGGTAATTTTATCCGGCGACTGAATCCGCTCGGTAATCAGGGGCGATGTACCGTAGTAACTCCAGAGTAGGAAATTCGTATAGCCGCGTAAAAACAGCGTTTCGCCACGTAGCCAGTTTTTTAAGTTAGCCGTTTTGATAATCCCAGTTTCCGCATCCAATTTCTGGAGTGCCGTATTCGCCCTGTTAATGAGCTGATAGGCCGTTCGATAGAATACCTGGTTCTGGCTTGTTGAAGGCTGTAACGTACCGAAAATTTCGAAGGCATAGGTACCCGTCGAGGTAATGTCATCACCGGGTAGTTGCCAGAATCCCTGTATGGGTGAACCTGCGTTAAACCAGTAATAATCAGTCAGTTTAGCATACACGCCTAACACCGTCTTGTTAAAATCGGATTCCTCAGTGAAATATGACGCTTCGGTTGGCGAAAGCGGTTGCAGGTCCAGATTTTTTTCGCTGCAACTCGCGTAGAACAGGGTTGTAAAAACGACGGTCAGGACAACAATTATCGAATATTTTTTCATGGTCAGGAATTAGAAAGTGGCCGAAATACCCAGGGTGATCGAACGTACGGGCGGAATCAAATCCGTTCCGCCCCGATCAATGTCTTCAGGATCAAGGCCTGTCCACGGTGTAATGACAAACAGGTTCGTGGCGCCTACGTACGCCCTTAGTCCATTCACGAAGCCAAGTGAGCGTGTCAGCGAAGCCGGTAATGAGTAGCCGACCTGTACGTTTTTCAGGCGCAGGAAAGCCGCACTTTCCACAAAGCGATCAGAGAATCGGTTGTTGTTGGCCGGATCAGATCGGACAGCGCGAGGCATGGTAGCCGATGGATTTTGCGGTGTCCAGCGGTTCAGCGTGGTTGTCCATTGGTTGGTACCCGTGCTGCTCATATTTTCACCAGCCGCCCGCCAGCTATTGTAGCGGTACATGTCGCCCACACCCTGGAAGAAAATCGACAGGTCGAAACCTTTGAAACTACCCCCCAGATTAAATCCATAATAGTATCCCGGAATAGTGCTTCCCAGGAAGGTGCGGTCATTGGTGTTTACTTTGCCATCGGGTGTTTCGGAGCGTGTCTGACCCGCGTCTTTTGGGTCGCCATACACATCTTGGAAATACATGTCGCCCGGTGCGAAATTGTTGTTGTTTGTCCCATCCGAATACTTGGCTTTCCAGGCATCAATCTCCGCCTGATTCTGGAAAATTCCGCCTTTCTTGTACCCCCATAGGTAATTCATCGGTTGCCCTACTTCGATACGGCCGAATTCGTTGCCAAACGGCAGGTTCTGGAAGGTCGACTCAACCCGGTTTTTCACGGTAGTCAGGTTCCCGGAGATGTTGTATCGGAAGTCTTTACCGACCGAGCCATTGTAGCCAATCTGGAATTCCATCCCGCTGTTTCGTACCGACGCAATGTTCAGAATCGGCTGGTTCTGGTTGCCTACGCTAGCGGCCAGACTAGCCGCCTGCAAAATTCCCGACGTCAGGCGGTTATAATATTCAACGGTAGCTGTTAGTTTGCCTTTCAGGAACGACCCATCAACGCCTAAACTCGTTGTTTTACCAATTTCCCAGGTTAGATTCTGCACCGGAAAATCGGGTAGCGACGTGCCGTTCAGCAACGTACCGATTCCATTTCCATTTCCTGAACCCAACGCGTAATCGGGCGCATCCGAGACGAGCGATAGATACGCAAACGAGCGGGTTTCCTGGTTACCCAGTTTTCCCCAGCCTCCGCGAATTTTCAGGTCGTCGATGAACGTAGCACTTTTCATGAACGGTTCCGAACTGATCCGCCAGGCCAGCGAAACTGCCGGGAATGTTCCCCATTTGTACCCCGGTGCAAACCGCGACGCCCCATCCCGACGAACCGTCGCATCGATGTAGTATCGGCTGGCGTAGTTATAGCTTAACCGACCCAAATAACCTTGCAATGCGTTTTGGTCACGAAATGAACTGACATTGGTATAAGGCTGAATGTTGGTCAGACTTCGGAACTCCGGCTGTGCGTACTGAATCTGCGAGGCACCACCTTGCAAAAACTCATAGGTGTATTTCTGATCCATCGCGTTCAGCAACACATCGACATTATGATCGCCAAACGACTTGGTGTAATTGACACTGAACTCCTTAACAATGTTTGCGTTACGCGAATGCCGTTCGCCGTAGGTCCCCTTGGAGGTGCCATCACCCACGGCATATGGATTACCCGGATTTTGCAGGAAGAGGTAATTGTTCACCGCTGTCCAGTCGTTCCGGCGGTTATAGTACCAGTCGACGCTGAGCGTGCCTTTGAACTTTAACCCCAGAATTGGTTCAACCTGCACGAAGGCGGTTCCTATATTCCGCAGCAGCGTATAAGTCCGGTCGGAGGTGGCGACCATACCATAGAGGTTGTTGTTCGTTTCCGGCCCCCAAAGCAGGGTGGTGGCATCGACAACAAAGGGTGGGATAGAAGGCAGATACTGCGGCCGAGACGCAACAGGCGTTCCTAACTCAGGGTTTGGCTTAAAGGTCAAGTTTACCGACGGGGCAAAGCCCAACGGGCCATTGGGATCATAAATCGCTTGCCAGGGTGATGTATCGGCCGCGTACTGTAACGCACTCGGCGTATTGTCAACCGCTTCGGAATAGGCCATCCGGTAGGTTAAGCCAGTCGACAGGTATTTCGAGACTTTTGTATCGACGTTTGTGGCTAGTGAATACCGCTTCAAATTATTCTGAATCAGAGGGCCTTGCGTGTTGGTATAACCCGCTGAGACATAATAACGCGTGGCATCGTTCCCGCCCGATACCCGAAGGCTGTAGTCGGTATTGGGGGCGTTCCGGTTCAGCAACGGGGTTTGCCAGTCGGTGGTCGGTTTATTGCCCAGATAAGCTGCGTTGGTAGGGTCGAATTGAACGGGTAAGTTTTTGGCTTCGTTGGGGTTGTTGGCGTAGGCTTCGCGATAAAGCGCCACAAACTGCGACACATCCAGCATGTTCAGTTTCTTCGTTACGTTCTGAATGCTATGTGAAACCGATACGTCGACTTTGGGGGTGCCACGTGCCCCTTTCTTGGTCGTTATCAGTACGACACCGTTGGCCGCCCGTACGCCATAAATAGCCGCTGCCGATGCATCTTTCAGGACCGACATCGACTCAATGTCGTTGGGGTTAATCATTGACAGTACGTTCACATTCCCCCGGATATCGCGCGTAACCGAGCCGCTGGCGTTGTCAGTTCCTGAACCGTATTCCGTCAATGGAATCCCATCCACAACGTAGAGCGGTTCCGCATTCCCGAACGTACTAACCCCCCGGATGCGGACCTGGGGGCGTGCCAGTGGGCTACCCCCCGGTGTCGATACAAACACCCCCGCCATTCGCCCCTGCATGGCTAATTCGGGGGCCTGCGCCACGCTCTTACTAATTTCTTTGGAAGATACCGTCGAGATGGCTCCCGTCAGGTCTTTCTTTTCGCGTGACCCATACCCAATTACCACCACTTCATTCAGCGAGCCTTCTTCGGCGCTCAACGAAATGGTATAATCGCTGGCATTGGTGATCGGAACGTTTTTTTTGATGTATCCGACAAAGGAGACGACGATTTGCTGCGCCGAGTTGGGTACTGAAAGGCTAAAGTTGCCATTCGCATCGCTGGTGGTACCCTGTACTGAGCCCGCAATGACAATGTTGGCACCTGGCAGAGGGGTGTTGTTGCCCGCGTCGAGAACTTTCCCTTTTATGGTTCGGGTTTGTGCATGGGCGCTACTGAAAACAAGTAGCATGATCACTGCCATTACCAGGTTTCTGGAAATAGAGTAAAGCTGATTCATACGTGTCGTTGTGGTAAATATTTAGCTTTCTGACCTGAAAATTGGTATCATTAAAAGATACCTTTGTCCTATTCTGTCATAGGTATGGGTATACTGAAGCCACTTCTCTTTCTTCTTTTTCTGAGCATACAGGCGAATTGTCAGGTTTCGTTTGAACACCTGACAACGGCCGATGGCCTGTCGCAGAGTACAGTATGGGCTATTGTGCAGGATAAAAAGGGGTTCGTCTGGATGGCTACGTCTGATGGGCTGAACCGATACGATGGCTATAGCTTTAAAGTCTTTCGTCGGCAGCCGGGGCAGAAGAATAGTCTGCCCATCAGCAACATCGCTGCACTTTATGCTGATCAGCATAACACCATTTGGGTAGGCCCGCGCAACAACGGTTTGTGTCGGTTACGGCCCGACGGCGAAACATTTGACCATTTTCCCTTGCAGAGGCCAGGAGCCACAGGCGGGCAGGTCAGTATTTCCTGTTTTGTGGAAGCTAATAATCGGCTCTGGATCGGTACGGCAGAAAATGGCCTGTTCTATTATGAGTATGCGACCCAAAAAATTGGCCGTTATACAGATTCGAGGATTGGCACGTCGGTCACAGCCTTATATCGGGATAAAACCGGCTTGCTGTGGATAGGTACAGCCCAGGGGAAGTTGCTGGCCTTTACACCCGAAACAGGTGAATTGTCGTCCTATTCCATTCCGTTTACAGCCGACATAGCCGCTCATCACCGGGCAATCAGTGTCATCAAAAAAGACCATATGGGTCGGTTCTGGGTGGGGACCAGTGGGCGAGGACTTTTCCAGTTTGAGCCAGAAACAAAACAGTTTCGGCAGGAATTAATCAAGCCTGGTGTGTATGAAACGGTCAATGTTATTACCGATGTCATTGATGATAAATCAGGTAACCTGTGGGTATTGACTGATTACGGAGCCTGGTTTTATCCGCAGGGGAATTTCGACCGTAAAGTTTATCTGTTGCCAAATAGTGAGGACAGCCACAGTCTGAGTACCCACGCCCTGAAACGAGGCCTTTGCGATGCGGATGGGAATCTCTGGAGTGGTTCGTGGCAGGGTGGGATCAACATTCACTACGCCCAGCCTGAGCGATTCAGTTCGCTTCGGCACGAACCCCACAATCCACAAAGTTTGCTGGCCGACCGGGTTACCGCCGTTACGTATGACCGGCTGGGCAATCTGTGGACCAGTTCAATCAAAGGCTTAACGGCTATCAACCCCAATCGAAACCAGTTTCGCCGGTTCACATCCGCCAATTCTCCGCTGAACGCCAACGACATCAACGTACTGTTCCGAACGCTAACGGGCAACGTACTGATCAGCACCTGGACGGCTGGTTTTTCGCTGTACAATCCTGATAGAGAGCAGTTTGTGCCGTTTCTGCTGCCAGGCAAAAGCAAGTCGGTAAAAGCGTTTGCCGCTTCGCAGGATGGCCGTATCTGGATTGGGAGCCATGAACGTGAATTGTATCTGTTCAACGAGAAATCGGGGCAGTTAGAACCGGTGATGAGCCAGGCGCTGGCACGGGTTTTTGACACATTCGACCTCAACGTACTGTGTGAAGATGCGTCGGGCTATTTGTGGATCGGCACGTACAACTCAGGACTACTACGCTGGGATCGGCGAACAGACCAGATCCGCCATTTTTCCAGCCGCGACCAACCAGGTTCGCTGGGAAGCAACAGCATCACGGCCCTTTACGAAGACAAGCAAAAACGGCTCTGGGTGGGCACCAGCGGCAGCGGCCTTCAGTTGTTCGATGTCCGTACCGAAACGTTTCGTTCATGGACAACCAAAGACGGGCTGGCTAACAACTTTATCGCAGGAATTATTGAAGACGACCAGCATAACCTGTGGTTATCCACGAACGGCGGTATTTCGTGCTTCAATCCGACGACCCAGGTGATCGAAAATTATGACCAGAGCGATGGGCTGATTGGTAAAGAGTTTTTACCTGACGCCTGTGCGCAGCTTCCTTCGGGCGAGTTGGCATTTGGCAATATGCAGGGGTTAGTCGTTTTTAACCCAGAGCGCGTGCGGTCGAAAACAACACCTCCTGACGTGTATCTGTCGGACTTGAAACTCTTTAATCGTCCCGTCAATCTGGCCGATAGCGAGGCACCGACGTGCCTGGATATGACCGATGTGACGAAACTGGTCTTTCAGCCTTTTCAGTCGGTTTTCACCATCGACTTTACGGCCTTATCCTTTCTGCCGCACCGTAATATTCGCTACGCGTATCAACTCGTGGGCTTTGATGACGATTGGAACTACGTTGGTTCGCAGCGATCCGCTACCTACACGAATCTGCGCGAAGGTACGTATCGGTTTCTGGTCAAAGCTGCCATTGGCAACAGCGCGTGGAGCAAGCCCAAAGCTGTGCAGATAACCGTGCTGCCCCCCTGGTATCGGACGTGGTGGGCCTATTGGCTGTACGGACTGCTTTTAGTGAGCGCACTTCTTACGTTCCGTCGAATTGTTGGGATTCGGGAGCAACTTAAAGCCGATATACGGATCAAGCAATTGGAAGCCGAATCGATAAAAGCGCTCGACGATGCCAAAACCAGTTTCTTTACCAATATCTCGCATGAGTTCCGAACACCATTGACGCTCATTCTGACGCCTTTGGATAAACTCGTTTCGGAACCCTCCTTTGGCGATCGGCTTCAGCACCAGTTTCAGACTATACAAAGAAACGCTCAGCGGCTGCTACGCCTGATCAACCAGTTGCTCGACCTATCGAAGCTGGAAAGCCAGAGCTTAGTGCCTGACATCAGCCGCAATGATATTGTTCCGTTTATTGACCGTATCGTTCACTACTTCGATGAGCTGGCTGAAAGCAAACGGATTATGCTGACCTTCCGAAGCAACTTCGATTCATTCGATGGTTTTTTCGATGCCGACATTGTCGAGAAAGTTATTTATAATCTGCTCTCGAATGCGTTTAAGTTTACGTCAGCGAATGGCGAAGTTCGGGTAAATCTGGTGCTGATACCAGCCGAAAAAAGTGTTCGCATTACCGTAGCCGATACGGGCATTGGTATCTCATTCGAAGCGCAAACCCATATTTTTGAGCGGTTCTATCAGGTGGCCGATCAACATACGCAAAAGAAATCGGGGAGTGGCATTGGGTTAGCCCTTACTCGTGAACTGGTCGAACTCCATAAAGGAAGTATTACGGTCGATAGCGCTGAAAATGTGGGTACTACGTTCAGCGTTACGTTACCGCTCGATGCCCAGGTGTTTCCTGCTGAGTGGCTTTCGCAACCGTCGGAGGTGCCGACAGAGTCTGTGCAGCCATTACTGCCCATCATCCTACCCGAGCAGGTTACTACGCTACCAGCCAAAGCACCGCCAATTTTGCTGGTGGTTGAAGACAATGAGGAACTTCGCCAATACCTTAAAGAAAGTTTTTCGGGGGACTATCATGTCCTGACTGCCGCCAACGGTCAACAAGCCATTTCACTGGCTCAGAAGCATATCCCGGACCTGATTCTTTCAGACTGGCTCATGCCGGTCGAGTCTGGACCAGAAATGGATGGCACCGAACTTTGTCAGGCAATCCGGTCTAATGAGAAAACAAGCCATATCCCGTTTCTGCTGCTGACGTCGAGGGCGGCTAATCAGAGTCAGATTAGGGCCTTTGGTACAGGCATTGACGATTATATGACCAAGCCTTTTAACCTGTCGATTCTGGAAACCAAAGTCAAAAGTCTGATTCGGAACCGGCAGTTGCTGCGTGAAAAATGGCAGAAAAAAGTATTGGTGTCTCCGTCTGATATCCAACTGCCACCGATGGAAGAACTGTTTGTTCAGAAAGCCATATCCATTATTGAAGCTCACATTGATGATGCTCATTTTGATGTGGAGCAACTGGAAGAAGCCATGAATATGAGTCGGATGCAATTGTATCGAAAGTTAAAAAGTATCCTCAATTTGTCGGGTGCGGAGTTTATCCGACAGGTTCGGCTGAAGCGAGCCCTTCAACTGCTGGAAAGCGGCCATTATAACGTATCAGAAGTGGCGTGGCAGGTCGGGTTCAACGATCCAGCCTATTTCAGTCGCTGTTTTAAAAAAGAATTTGGCAAAGCTCCGCAGGAGTTTCTGGCGAAGGCATAAGACGACAGTTGATAGAACTAGAATTGCTGCAGAAAATTGGTGGCTTTCAGGATAGGAATCGTCTGGAAGGGATGCAAAATTAATAAATCCTCATCTCCACTAATAATACACGAAGCCTGAGCTGATAAGGCGAGGGCCAGATACTTGTCATCTTTAGGGTCACGACAAGCTACCACAGTTTCAGTTACCTGTACTTCATCAAAACGACTTAAAAATCGATCCGCAATTTCTTCCCGTACGGTTAGACTAAAATATTTATCGAATTTACTTCTGAACAGGACATCAAGAAATTCGAGCCAGGTTTCATTTGAATAGACAATTATACCAATTGCATCTGCTTTTTTTAACGCCTGAGCATTTGTAGATAGTGGAGATAAAGCTGCGCTAATGAGTGCATTAGCGTCAAAGACAAACCTATCTTTCATCCAGAATTTTCGCCAGTAGTTCGTCAGTAAATCCTTTTTCTTCAGCTTCAGCCCGCACTTTTTCCAGAAAAGGCCAGAGGTCATCATCCTGTTTATCTAATAAATCATTCAGTATGAGGTCGAATTTTTCGGAGATACGTTGCCGAATTTGTGGATCACTATGACGCCATTTGCGTGCTGTATTGTTAGCCACCTCGAGAATAATCCTGTCCATTACCGTAGTAGTTGATATAAATCAAAAATACGACTAATTGTAGAGAATACGTACAAAAATTCAAGGGAATACGCTAACAAGGCCCTTCCTACTAAAGCTCCGCAGGAGTTTCTGGCGAAGGCATAAGACGATGACTGAAAGGACTGGAATTGTTACTGAGCTAATTACTTCAGTGTTGACAGGTAAGCGACCAGATCGACCAGTTCCTGTTTGGTGAGCGCTTCGCCAAAAGAAGGCATCATTGACTGGGGGGCTTTTGTTTTTGACTGGATATCGGCTTTCTGTAGCGTTTGTTTAACACCTCCCGGCAATTTCAGAATCACTTCGTCGCTCGATTCACTATCCAGAAGTCCCGTTAACTGACCACCGTCGCGGGTATGAATTTGATAGGTTTCGTACCCATAATTGATGCCTTCATCGGGGTAGAGAATAGCCCGAAATAATCCTTCTTTGGAGAGCTTTGCGCCAATTTTCGACAGTTCTGGACCGAATGAAGCCCCTGACTGCTGCACACGATGACAAGGTTGGCAATTCTGTGCAAAAATTGTTTTTCCTCGGCTCGCCAGACCGTTTTCGTACACAAGCAAATAGACCGGAGGTAAGGGCTCTCCATTTTTTCCGGTGGGTTTGGGCAGATAGTCAGCCGCTTCGCGTTTGATCTCGTTCCGAAACGCACCGAATAAGACGCTGCTGGCCGTCGGTTTCAGCACATCAGGAAATGTTTTTTTCTTGACCTCATCCAGCAAGGCTCGTTCGCCCACCCAACTACTACCCAGTAAGCGAGTGGCCGTTTTTCGCAGTTCGACCGGGCGCGATTCATCGAGCATGACCCCGCTAAGCAGAACTAGCGCATCGGGGCTTCCATTGCCTTTGAGTGCCGTCATGATCGCTTCAGCGGTTTTGTCGTCGTGCAGTCGCTGTTGAACAAACTCTTTTTCTCCGAACCGCCAGAGGAGTTGCATCGCTTCAATGCCAACCTGTCGGGTGGCGCAGCAACGTACCAGATTAAGCAATTGTTCTCGTTTGTCCGTCAGGCGAAACTTTTCGACCAGATGGACATAGCTCTCGGTTTGGCCAGCCGTGGTCAGGGCTGTTTCGAGGGCCCGGTTCAACATTTCGTTTCGTACCAGACTGCTTCCGTCTATGTGCTCCAGGGCTAATCGCTGAATAGCAGGACGTGGGTCGTTTAACAAGGAAACCAATACATTGTTTTTACCAGTCGGCGGGTGAAAATCAAAGGCTCGAAAATACCGTAGCGTAGCCGTTACTTCAGGCGTTTGTCGGATCAGTTGCACAAGCAGGGGCAGGGCTTTGGCCGAACGAATTCGCCAGACAATATCGCGTCCAGCGGGTGTATTCCAGTTTGCGCCCACTTTTTGTTGCCAGGCATCGAAACAGGCGTCGGCATGGAGATCGGAGCCGACACCAAGCGCTTCCAGGTACCAGCGATCATTGCCGGTATGTTGTACGGCCAACGTTGCCCACGACTCAGCCGCTTCGGGTGTTTTGAGGAAGCGGAGTGCAATGGCCCACTCCCGACGGACTTCAGGACTAGGGTCATTAGCTAACGGAGCACACAGGACAAACGGGAAACTCGGCTGTTGCCGAGCTGCCCGTAAAGCAGTGATACGCAGGTCAGGGTTCGGGTCATGTAGCGCTTGTTTCAGGTAAGATATGCCCGTGGCTGGTAATTTAGACAGCAACCACAACGCCCGCGCCCGCCAGACCGGATTAGTCGACTGATATACTTTCAGCAAATTAGGCTCGGCTTTGCGGCCCATTTTTTGCAGACTAGCCCAGGCTTTCCGGCGAGTGGCCCAGTTCGGATTTTTCAACGCTTCTGTAACGGCTTCAGGTGTATCGAAGCGGAGCGTTGGCGCATGATACGCAGCCTTACCCCCGTAGCTAACCCGATAGATTCGGCCTTTATTTGCATCGGCAGCCGTTCCACCACCAATACCCGGATCGTACCAGTCAGCCACCATTACCGAGCCATCGGGAGCCACGCTGACATCAACCGGGCGAAACCATTGCTGACTGCTTTTCAATACATTGTGAATACTGGCTTTGTAACCAGCGCCCTGCTTTTGTGTGGCGTAGGATCGCACGACGTTGTATAACGCTTCGGCATGAAGGAGTTGATTCTGATAGAGAGCCGGAAACTGGCGACCTTCGTATACGCACAAACCCGCTGGCGAGCCTGCACCCGTAATGAGCATCGTCGGAATAACGCCGGGGTCGTTCTGATGCCAGTGCCGTTCAGGAATCGTTTTTTCCAGATTAGTACGTGAGGCTGTCCAGGTCGCTCCGGTTATTTCGTCGGCAAAGCCGTAATTGCCGTATTCCATTACGTAGTCGATCCGAACGGATTCGTTGCCATCGTCATCATTGTCGGATACCCAAAGATTACCGAACGAATCCAGCGTGGGTTCATAGTGATTTCGGAAGTTATGGGCAATGGTTTCCAGATGGCTGCCATCGGGATTGCACCGTAGGATCAGACCGTTACGATAGGGGTTTCCTTTGCCATTGACTATATTGCCAGCTACGTCGCGTATTGGTTTTCCGAATCGGTCACGCACCTCCCCACCGTTGTTGCCCATCGAGAAATAGAGCTTGCCGTCGGGGCCCCAGAAAGGCGCGTGAATGCCATGATCACGGGTTCCAAACCCTGAAAACAATGTATCAATACGGTCGGCATGGTCGTCGTGATTGGTATCGAAGAGGACCAGCAAGTTTGGGCCTTGGGCCAGATAGATCCGGTCTTCGGCCAGGGCCAGGCCCATTGGTGCTTTCATGCCCGGATGTTCGAAAAAGACGGTACGTTTATCGGCCTTTCCGTCGCCGTTTACGTCGTCCAGGATTACAACCTTATCACCTTTTTTGTCGTATTCGGCGGGGGCAACATCGTAGTTATGGGATTCGGTCACCCAAACACGACCACGCTCATCCACGTCCATATTGGTCGGATTCGTCACTAGGGGTTCGGCGGCAAATTGCTGAACCATAAATCCGTTGGGCACCTGCATCGTGGCCAGCGCGGCTCGTGGGTCGTGTGGGTCAGGCAGTATGCTGATAAACCCACTAGCCATGAGGATAGCTGCCACAACACTCGTTAATATTCCTCGTTTCATACCCCTTCTTTTGCCAGCATATCGGTGGCTTCAGTATCGTTATTTTAAGACAACCTCACCCGTTTGGGCATCTAAAAGTAAGGTTGATCCGTGTTCCAGCGGAATGGTCAACAATTTACCACTTCTGAGCCGAAGCGTTCGTGTGCCACCATCCTTGGTATGTAGCAGGAGCAACCCGGAATTGGCGTACGTGAAATCATTCCGTTCATTATAAATGTGGCAACCCGCCTGCCGGAAAATTTCGCGAAATCCGTCGATTCCGTTAAGGGGGAGCCCACAGAAAATGGATGTAAACTCTTTGGTTTTCTTACGGGCTATTATGACCTGTTTACTCCCCTGCAACTCAGCCAGCGATTCGGTCGATTTATCGTTTATGGCCACGAGCGGCTCTACAGGACCGCTGAACTTGTAGTTGTAAGCTGGTTTTAAAAACGCAACACTGGGCGTTTGTTTGCCGTCGATACGTTCCAGATTCATGCCCGTCAGCGATTTCACAAACGCTAAATCGAGCCGTTCGCCGTTGGTGTAGCCCGTCAGGTAATTCCAGACGATAGTCCGGCCACCTTTGGCTACCTTATTCAGAATAAAGGCCCGCTGGTCATCCGTCAGCTTGTAGACATTCATGAAAACCACAGCTTTGTAATGAGCCAGATTGACTCGGTTCAGGTCGAAATCATAGACATGGTCACCGACCGCACCCGAGCGCATCGCCTGCTCGATGGAATGATCCAGTACGTTGACTGTGATGGGCAATGGTGCCGATTTCAGGTAATAGAACACATCCTGACTCCAGACATACAGCACATCCGCTTCGGAATGATACGGTACAGTAAGCCGCTTTTCAAACAGCTCCTTCTCGGCTTTCATGGCGGCCAGGTATTTTGGATCGTCCCACCAGCCGAAGCCTTTCTGTGGACCAAAATCATAGAACCAGAAACCAATACCCCGCATCAGGGGCAATAGCGCACATCGTTTCATGATGTTCGCATACGTCGTGTCGTAGCGAGACGTATAGCGGATATTTTCAAAATCGTTTTTAAACAGATAGCCGTTGTCGATTTCGTCGAACCAGAGTTTACCATGTAGCAAAGTCGATTCGATGATCCCGCGTGAATTACCGGAGCCACCCGCTTTGCGACTATCAGGCCAATACGTCTGGGGGGCCGACAGATAGTCTATATATGGACTATCGAGAACCTGCTGGATAAACAGGTGACCACCAACGGTTTGTCGATTGAATGTCATGTGCAGATAACCGTAGAAAATACCCGTAACGAGCGGGCGGGGCCAGTTTTCCTTCGCTATTCGGCAGAAGTAAATCGCATCGTCGGCTACTACCTGCTGCTGGGCGGTGAAGTAATCGATGGTGCGTTGGTCCTGAACCGGGTCTTTGAAAAAGCCGTCCTGCGTTTTGAGCCGCTCCGCTACGTTCGGTACTGTCGCATTCTCGAACGTAACGCTTGTGGATTGCCAGGCTTTCTGAAGCGCTGATGTCGTTTTGTACTTGGTTCGGAGCCAGTTGCGGAAGTAGTCGGTCATGGCCGGGCCAGTATCCGGGTCGTGTTCGATAAAGCCCCAGTAATGCCATTCGCCATAAATACCGCCCGCTATATGCATACCAATCAGGGCGTTACCTTCTGGCGTTTTCGAAAGTTTCTGGCACAATTCAACTAGTTTCTGGCCCGATTCCTGCCGCCAGCGTGTAGAAGCCAGACTGGCCCGTAAAGCGGCATGAATGTCGTGTTCTTCATTGTGGTACGGAGGGCTAGCCCGCAAGGTAGTATCCACGGGTGTATCGGCAAATTGAGTGCATTCTTCCGGGTGTGCTTTATTCCACCAAAAGGGAGCATTGACGTGAATGCGGAGCACGACACCCGCATCGGGGCATTGGTCGAGTACCCCCCGAATTTGCCGCTGCGCCTTTCGAATATCGAGTGTATCGCTGTTTTTGGTCCAGATGTCTTCGAACCACAAATCGACCTGAAACAGCCGAAACCCAATCTGACAAAAATTAGCCAGGTTTCGGGCGGGTACCTCCTCCCACGACCAACGTCCGCCGTAGGCATGGGTGAGCGCGTAAAACGTTGGCGTTTGCGGGTCCCCATTCACAAACAAGGTGGGTCGGCCATTAAACGGCTTTATCTCAGCCGATTTGGGTGATTGGGCCAGCAGTGATTGCCAACAAAAAAGTAAACTAAGGATATAAATGCCCGTTACGCGCCATTGGCGACCTCTGTAGGTTGTCATTTCGTTTTGGTTTTGAGCCAATCCATCAATTGCTCCTGATACTCGCCGAGGTAACTGTGTTCGACTCCCTCGATTTCTTTCCACCACAGTTGTACACCAGCCTTCAGAAAATCATCTTTGAGTTTACGGTTCTCGGCGTTCAGCCACTCCTTTTCGCCCCAAACCATCCAGACCGGCATGGCTTTAAATGTTGCGGCTTCCTCAAAGGTCACGTTTTTGCCTAGCGCTGCTGAATACAGCCCAACGGCTGCCCAGCGGGCTATCGTTTTTTGAGCAATGCGGAACGTACCACCGCCCCCCATCGAGAAACCATACAGGTATTGCCGTTTTGGATCGGTCTTGAACTGACTATCGAAATCCTGTAGGCACTCAAAAATATCGGTCTCAGCTATGTCGCGATAGCCTTTGTCGCCCCTGCCCCAGGGAAGAACCATAAAGCCCTCCCGGCGGCTCATTTGGGCGGTAGCACCCGCTGGTTTGGGTTGTAAATAATCGTAGAGCATGTGCCAGGGCGGATTGTTCGTGCCGCCACCACTTCCATGCAGTTCTACATAAAAAGGGAATTTCGTTTTCGGACGGGTATAGCCATTTGGCAGAAACAACCAGTAGTAGCTGTTTTTTTTGTCAGTTTTGGATTTGAAAGCCATGATGAGGGGCCGAGTGCCTTGTAAGTACGTTTCCCACTTCGCTCCCTCTGACTGAAAAAAGGCCAGTGTTCCTATAGCAGCCTTGATGTGTTTGTCATCAGGACGCAGCCCGTGCGTTGAATCCAGACTCATCTGTATAACCGACTCGAAATGGCGTTTTAATAGTGGGTTTTTCTCACTTGCGGCCAGTGTTCGAAGGTAAGCAACCAATTGCTGTATGTCAGTCCGATCACTGGCCAGTGGTAGTTTAGGCGCTTCGCTGCTGCCCGTAGCTGCCGATTGCGCATGCCCAGTCAGGTACGTAACGACTATAGCGAGCAGCAAAGCGTATTTCTTGACGATAAAAGCGAACGTATTCATTCGATGTAGTAGATTCCGGTTGCAAACAACACGTCTTGGGGGGCTTGTTTGTCCTGCTTTATCCTGACAGTCGACAAAGCAGGACAATGCCTTGACGGGAATTGACGTTCTTGCCCACCATTCGTTTATTGTCCTGTCAAGAACTATGAAATCGTTTTTTAAAGTCCTTCTACTCAATGCAATATCTGTTCATAGCCTGTCCGTAAGCTTCAGCCAGCCGCAAACCCAGTTTGGGGAAGGTACGGGTGAGTATGGACAATTTTTTACCAGCCTTAAAACGCAGTTAATCAATACGGAATACCGAAAAACGGTCCGGTTTGGCGGGAAGGAACGCAAGCAGTTTGTGCAATGGATACGCGACAATGTACACGTAATGAAGGCGATGAAATACCTGGAACCCGACATCAGCAGCTTCTGGCAATTCTTTATGGAAAACCAGACGCACGAAGGCCTGTATTACGATTACTATTACCCCATGGTGGCCCGCGAAAGTCACCGCATGAATCTGTTCGATAAACGATACTGGAAGATCATTGCGCGAGATACCATTCAAATGCATCGTCTGCCTGTCGAAGCTGATCTGGAATATCTGATGGTCGAAGGGGGGCACTACATCTGGCAGGCTACCGGCGACACAGCTTACATACACCAATGGATTGACAAGCTCGAAAAAGGGCTGATGTATGACATGACCGATCCATTACGCTGGTCGAAGAAGTACCAGTTGATGAAGCGCGGCTATACGCTCGATACCTGGGATTTTATGCAACTACCCACTACTCGGGCCGAATATGTTCGGCAGGGGAACGATGTACAGACGGGTATTTTTGACATCGACGAGAAAACGCCCATGGGAATCATGCATGGGGATAACAGCGGCCTGTATGCTGCCTGTCGGCAATTGGCGCAACTGTATGCCGTTTTGGGAAACGCTGCCAAAGCTACCCACTGGAACGAACAGGCGGATGGGATTCGGAAACGGACGAATGAGCTTTGCTGGAATGGTCGTTTTTATGCCCATTTCGTTCCCGATGATCCAACGCCATCCTACCTCAACATGGACCAGAAGAACACGTTGAGCCTGTCGAATCCCTATGATATAAACCGAGGCTTACCGAATGAAACTATGGCCGAGTCGATCATTCAGACTTACCTCAGCTTGAAAGGTAAAAATGTAGAGAATGCCTTTGCCGAATGGTTTGGCGTTTATCCACCCGTTGAACCAAGTTACGCCGATTACCTGCCGGGATCGTATATGAATGGCGGAGTGAATACCATTGTGGGAGGGGAGTTGGCGAAAGCTGCGTTTCAGCACGGCTACGAAACGTACGGGGTAGATATCCTGAATCGGATGATACAACTTAACGAAAAACATGGTGGCAAACTGCCCGTTTCCTATAAGCCTGACGGCACCGTAGATGCTGGCATTCCGGACAACTGGGGCCAGGCCGCTGTGATGAGTGCGATGGTAGAAGGTCTGGCTGGTGTAGTTGATAAGGGGGCTTTGTTTGAACAGGTTGAATTAACCCCCCGATGGCTGGCTGCTGGAAAAAATGATGCGACTGTTACCATCACCTATGGGCCCTCCGGCAAATCCGTCAGTTATGTTTACCAGCATACGACCAAAGCGAAGGCCATTACGCTTTCTATAAAGGGTGATCCTAAGCAGTACATTGTCCGACAGCTTTTACCAGCTGGCAAGCAGGTTAAGGGCCTCATCGTCGATGGGAAAAGGATGACGGCTACAATCGAAAAAGTTTTAACTAGTCAGTATGTGGTTGTTCCGACTATACCTGGTGGCGACCATCGGATTAAACTAATGTATCGATAGCCCGATGATGTGTTTTCCTGAAAATTTACCGAGATTTTTCTGAACGGTGGTTGGGTAGGAGGGAAGGGCAGAGAACGGCTCTTTTTGCGTCCAATAAACCCGTTCAATTTAGTAGTATGGGGGTGGGCCTGTTTGGCCGGACACTCTACTTTTGAGAGTTTGATAAAATTGGTTTTCAAAATCAATCGGAGGTCGGTAGCCTAAGCCCGAATGCAATCGACTTATTTTTACCGTCAGCTACCTTGCGCTGGTAGTAGATCTGTAGCTCACCTTTCATCCGGATCGCTGACATGGCCCCCAAATGAAAGAGAGATTTTAGACGTGAACGAGCATGTTGGCTCATGCTCCCGATCGGTATTCAAAGGGTGCCACACCGGCGTGACAGGCCAGTTTTTTAGGATCGTTGATAGCCTTGAATTCGTTGGTAGCCACCAATACTTCAGTCGCTATGGCATCGGGAACGGAGGTAATCCAGGCAAAAAGCTTCTTCAAGCGATCATCACTTTGGATGAGCGTATCGATCTGTTTTTCGGCACTTGCCAAATCGGCAGTGATGGCTTTTAAGGAGGCCTGGCAGTTTTTGGCCAGTTGCTTTTGGTGTGACTTTTCCGCGAAGCCCTGCTGTTCGTCAATAGGTTGTTGAAGTTGCTGGCGAACGCGAAGAAGCCGTTGACGAAGGGCACTTAATGTGGTTAGTATTGCAGAATAGGCCTTGGTGGATGCCAAAGGCACATTTTGTCGCGAAAACGGAAGGCGTACTGGGCAATGCGGATTGCGTCAATGGTGTCGCTCTTACCGCGCTGAAGGCCCCCGGCCTTCTTAATTTGAAGACTACTTTCCAACCAAATAGGTAGCTTCAATTTGTAAAGGGAAGATAAAAGATGCGCACAATAAATGCCTGTATGTTCGAGACAGCCGACCGATTCTATTACCGTAAATCCAGGCAACGCCTTCATCAATTTGACGGTTGCCCTAATCGCTGCTGGTGAGTTAACCGATTGGGCTTGCAATACTATGGTTTTGCCATCAAAGACGGCCCAGTCAAGTGTAGCTTTCGAAACGTCAACACCGATGAAGTAGCGAATGTCCATGAGAGATAGTAATTTAGGCAGGGCCGCCCTTATATCCTCAGCAGCAAAAGTACCAGAGCACTATCCCATTCCTTTTATACATTTTACAGTTTTATTTACCACGTTTACGGGTAGCGATTTCCCTAACTGATTGCCGATGTAGTTTTGATAAAAAAGGGAGAAGGCGATAATTATTTACAATACCATCAACCAGTATAACGAGACCTTTAACAACAGGACACAGCACCCCCTTATCAGCCCAATTCATCACCCGAGCGCATGTCAATCACGGCATTATCGAGCAGTTTGAACAGAAGCTGAATGCGTATTTGCAGAGTGAAACGCTACGAATCAATGGCGTTCCAACGGTTGCCTATTTCGCCCATGAGTTGAACCTTTCGGCCAACTATTTTGGTGATTTGATCAAGAAAGAAACGGGTAAATCGGCACTCGAATTCATTCAGCTACACCTGATCGATCTGGCAAAAGAGCGAATTTTTGACACCAGCAAATCGGTGAGCGAGATTTCGTATGAACTAGGCTTTAAATACCCGCAACATTTTACGCGGTTTTTTAAACAGAAAGTGGGTATTTCGCCAAATGCCTACAGAGGCCTTAATTAACTCAGATACAGTTTTCACGGCCAGGGCAGCTTGGTGAAATGGCCTGGTTTTACCGCCAGAACACAAAGATGCAGAGCATAATGATTGATTGTCAATGCTACGTTTCTTTGTGTTCTAACAGTAAATGAGTAACTGGCGGAGCGTTGAGAAGGATGACTCAGATGGATATCGCGTGTTATGTTCAGAAATAACCCCCTTTCTCGGTGATTTCCTGTATTGACTGACCTTCGTGAACCCAGTTGAAAATCATCTTCTCATTGGCAATGATTTCCTCAGCCCGCATCAATACGGAATAGGCGATGTCACGCGGAACGACGAGCACTCCGTCGATATCGCCCAGGATAATATCGCCCGGTTTGATGGTTACATCGCCAATCTGAATTGTAACCTGGTAGTGCGTAATCAGGCAGCGGCCCAGACTTCCATTCGAAATGCGGTATTTGTAAAAAACCGGGAAATCGGCTTCCAGAATCTGATGCGTATCCCGAATGCCTCCGTCGATACAGGCTGCCTTCACTTTTTTACCTTTGGCAGTGGCCGTCATAACGCCCCCCCAGAGTGTCGCTTTGCTATCGCTGGTTGTATCCCAGACTACAAAGGCGTCTTCGTGCATCTCTTCGAGCATTTGGGTGCGAAATTCCATCTCCCCCCGGATCATGGCATTAGGAGCACTTTTTACGGTAAAGGCAACCCCTGCTACTGTTCGATACTCGCGTAGGGGCAGAATATGGCCGGGTAATGCCTGGTTCAGCAGACAGAATTCACGCATGACGTCGTTGACAGCCCCTGTGTAAAGCTGTTCGAAACGCGCTAGCAATTCTTTTTCCGGGATGGGGAACGTGGTGTCGGAAACGCTTTCACGCTTTTCGATCAACTTCTCCAGATTCATCAATCCGACTTCTTTCTTATACTGATCGACACTCATGATTTTTCATTTAACTAGTTTATAATCAATTGAATAATGTAATTCCTTTGGCGTTTGTCGTCATACTGTTCAATGCACCTTGTTCGGCTTCGGTAACAACGAGTCCAAGTTTGCCGGTAGGGTCGAAGGCGCAGTTGGTTGGGTTTTTGCCAACTGTATTTAGTTTGCGAACAACCTTCCCCTCAGGAGAAATGATGTGGATATAGCCTGTACCATACACCGCAACGTACAGATTGCCATCGTCGCCAAATGCCATACCGTCGGGACCGCCCGGCCCTTGTGGCCCTTCAACGGTTGCCCAGACAGTTGCATTCGTCCATTCGCCGGTGTCAGGGTTCCACTCGCCTTTCCAGAGTCGATGTTTGTAGGTTTCGGCTAGTACCAGCGTTTTGCCGTCGGGGCCGAACGCTAGTCCGTTGGGGAAATATTTGTCGGTTGTAAATTTCTTTACGGTGCCATCCCGCATCCGAACGACTGCATAACCTGTTGGCTCCTGACGCGAATCGCCGGGGCAGGTGAACAGCAGATTACCCATAGCATCGAAGGTCAGGTCGTTAGGCTTGTTAAGCGGTTCCCCGTTTAGTTTATCCAGGATCGTTTCTGTTGTTTCGGTTATGGGATCGAACCGCCGGACGGCTCTCTGGGCCGAATCACAAAACCAGACACGCCCTTGTTTGTCGAGGGCAATGCCGTTAGGCCCTCCGCCTACATGGTAGCGTTTTAGTTTCCCATTTTTGTACTGAACCAGATGTTCGCCTTTCAGCTCAACGGCCCACAGGCTACCATCAGCAGCAAAAGCAGGTCCCTCGGGGAAGTTGAGCCCGGTGACTATACTGGCGACTGACGATGAGCCGGGGAGTGGGTGATGCGTGTGAATCCGGGCAATTTCATCGGCCGATAGCGCCCGGTCGAACACGGCTAACCCACCGAGTTGCCCAACGAAATCGTTGCCGATGGCCCCTAACCGATGAACAGCCCCAACCGTAAAGTCGGCCCCATCTTCTCCGCCATCGAAAATTCCTTCGTCGTAGGGGTATGGATTTCGGTCGGTGCGGGCGTCGAACTGGCCATTGCGGTACGATTTAATAAAATGTCCGTCGTAGGTCATGGCAACGAATGTCCACTCATCGTACCGAATCGGCGTTTGTCCAATCGACACATCGACACACCACTTTTCGCCGGGGGTGGGGCCACCTACACCCGAAATGTGTCCGCATACCTGACTTTTACTGTCGCGGAGCCGGATATTCAGAAACAGGCAGTATTGCCGTTTTTTCTGGGTTTCGTTCCACATCCCGGCAATGGCTTCGCACTCGGCATTATCCCGACTTTTGACCTGTCGTTTCACCCAGGCCAGCACGGTCACCTGCGCCTGTTTGCCGCGAATATTCAGACCAGGACAATCAGCGCGGGGAATGGTCAGGTATTCATGTTCCCGAATGTCGAGTGAACGATCCGACAAAACGCCTTCGTTAAGCATCGAAATCGGCCCGGTAGGCTCCTGCAACTGATACTTAAATTTACCTTTGGAACGTAGGGGCTGCTTGCCAGCAAAATCCCAAAGGCATAGCAAATTCGGGATTGCGAGCAGGTCTGATTTTGTGGATGAAGCGTGGGTCAGGTTGGTCATTATCAGGCCGCTGAGTAAGGTTGACTGGGTTATAAAATGGCGTCGGTTCATAGGGCAGCTTCTTTGTCTCGGTCAAAAAACAGGAAGGCTCCAGCCCATAGGAACAGGCTTCCCAGTACATACACGCCCGACAGACTGGCCAGACCAATTGTCAGGCCAAGCGTTGGTTTCAGAACGCCTAGCAGATAAGGGGCAATAGAGCCAATCAGAAAAGCACAGGCCAGCATCAGGCCATAAGCCGACGATCGGATTTTGGGCGACACCACTTCGTAAAGTGAGGCAACAATATTGGAGTCGTACCAGCCCCGGAAAATACCGAACAAAAACAGCGCTATGTAGGTAAATGTCGGTGTGTCGCTCATGCTGATACCGTAGATGAATGGGGCACCAAGCAATAAGCCCAGTGCCTGCACGACGAGTCGGCTTCGGGGATTGGCTTTAGCATAATGATCCGCGATTTTGGCTCCTGATAGTACGCCCAAAAAGGCACCGAGGTGATGATAGAAGAGCGACGAAAACCCGGCATCGGTCAGGCTCATGCTGAACTTATCGACCAGAAACGACGGCATCCAGGTTAGGTAGCCAACATTGACAAACACCATGCAACCAAAGCCCAGCGTGAGCATAATGACTGTCGGCTTACGAATCACGATGCGAGCCGTTTCGCCCATTTCAGCCAGCATCGGCTGACGGGCTTCGACGGTAGCTTTCACCAGGTCTTTCGGGATACGACTGAAAAAGACGAAAGCCAGCGCAACGCCCAGACTGCCAAATAGATAAAATGCCTTTTGCCAGCCATACTGTTCGCCGATGTACCCAGCGATAAGGCCGCTCAGGATAATGCCGAAGTAAACGGCCGTCTGGTGGATGGATAGGGCAAACGAACGGCTTTCTTTGTACGTCTCGCCCAGCAGCGCATTGGCGGAAGGAGCGTAAAAGGCCTCTCCGCCCCCTGTAGCCACTCCTCGCAATACAATAAACTGCAAGACACTGGAACAAAAGCCGGTCATCAGGGTGGCGCATGACCAGAACAGCAGACAGAAACCCAGAATATTCCGTCGCGAAAACCGATCACCGATGAACCCCGCGATGGGGACCAACAGTCCATAGGTCCAGACCAGTGCGGAGGCAATCAGGCCCAGTTCGGCATCAGTTAGGCCGAGATCTTTCCGAATGAGAGGCAACACGACGCTGAAAATCTGTCGGTCGGCCTGATTCAGAAAGAACGCCAGCCAGAGCAGGGCCAGTAACTCCCACCGGAATCCAGTCGGTTTTTGGGTAATCGAAGGCGGTGATTCAACCATAGTTAAGGGATTTTGGCGGTTGTGGGTGTGGCATTCCAGGCACTAACGGTGATCTTGGCGTTTGGTCGGGTGGAGGGTTCGCGCCAGATCACGTCCAGGTCGATCTCCTGTGTTTCGCCGGGCGCTATCCAGGTAAAATTATCTGAAGCGACAATCGCACGTTTGGTGCCTGTGATATCGACTCTGGCCATAAAGGCAGGCACTTTACCTGTGTTGGTTACCTTGACCCGAAGTTGACTTTGATCGGTGCCAGTAGGTTTCTGACTAACTACTGAAGTGGTCAGTGATGTAGTCGTTTTTGCTACCGTTGGTTTCAGAAATGGCCCTTTTTCCAGCGTTGGCCAAGGGATGGGGTCACTGGTATATTTTTGGTAAAAGGCCTGATCGTCGAGCATCGACAGGCTGCGTGGGTAATAAAACGAGCGTGACAACAGCTTACCCGAACCATCGTGCAGTTCGGCCACGAGAAGAAGGTATCGGTCGCGGTAATCTGCCGGAATCGTGTATTCGCCCAGGTTGGCGGAACGTACCGATGTACCAGCTGCAACGGCTACCTTTTGTTCCTGTTTCCAGAGTGGTTTGAAGGTATCATCAAATACCTGTACGGAAATTTTTGCGCCGGGTATTGCCTGTGGTAACGAATGCATTACGTTGACAGGCAACTTAATCCGTTCGCCTGCTTTCCAGAGCAGACGCGGAATATCAACTGCAACATGTGTAGGCTCGTAGGTCCGTTTGAGAAAATAATAGGGTGCCCCCGCGTTGCCAAACCAGTCCATCATCTGAATGGCGATAACGGGCCAATGTCGTTTGAATACCCATGGCAGCAATCCTGTCGTAACCGGATAATTGCCCTGCATTTTTTCGGAGAACACTTGATAAAACTCCCCGGCTCCCACCTGCGACGCTTCCGTAATGGCTTCAATCGTCGGATCGTTCATGTCCGCAATATGTGATGCCCGACTCAACATGCGGGGTACGCGGCTGGGGCCGTATTCGGTAAAGTGGTGAATGAACTCCGGGTGGTCCTTGTAAAATTCCTTATCCCACATGCGCCCCAGCCCTGTAAATTCTTTATTGTCAACGGTTTCGTAGAACATGTTGGCCTCAGGCATCGAGTGCATACCCGTTTCTGATATCCAGGGTTCGTAGCGGTAGCCAACACCGTACCAGGTCGGGTCCATGTCGGGGTAAGTATGAAGACTACCGTCGTCAGGCGTGGTACGGACGTATAATCTCGACTTATCGAAAATGTCCAGATTGCGCTCCAGAATGCCCATCGTAGCTGCGTTGCCGTAGGAATATGGATTAAATTCGTTGCCTCCACACCAAACCGCCAGCGACGGATGATTCCGCAACCGAACGATGGTCTGCACAACTTGCGCTTCCCAAATGTCCTGCGGATACAGGGGAGTATCCTGATTGCCAATTGGAAAATCCTGCCACACCATGATGCCCAACTCGTTACAGATTTCGTAGAAGTGCTCGGTTTCTAGTAGGCCACCGCCCCAGATGCGGATCAATTGAACCCCCATTTTTTTTGCGGCTTCAAGCGTCCAGCGGTAGCGTTCTTTCGAGGTTTCGAGCAATACGTCCTGTGGAGTGAAGTTCATGCCTTTCACAAAAAACTTCCGGCCATTGACCACAAACTGCCAGTTTTTCCACCGATCTGCAGTACGTGGGCCAGCCGACGCAATCCGCTCGATGGTACGTATGCCAAACGGAAATTGAATCTGGTCAACAACCTGATGATCTTTTTTAAGCACCACTCGAACCGTGTAGAGATTGGCTTCGCCCAGTCCGTTCGGGTGCCAGAGTTTAGGATTCGTTACGGTTAACTCATCGTCAAACCAGGTACGTCCTTTAAAGGCTTTGAATGGCTTTTCCTGCGTAAAGGCAACTTTCCCGGCTTTATCAACCAATTCGACAACTACGGATAAGTTGGCATTGGAAAGTGTAGTGCCTGGTACACGGCCATCGTAATGGTGCATCTGCGCGTTTTTCCACGGATGCAACTGGTAACCGAGTGAATTGGTATCGACCAGTACTTCACTCGAAAAGTGGAGCGTGGCTTTTCCATTCTGGATCGAGGTAGTGGTCAGATAAGGTCGTTCGAGGTGGTAGGGCTGCACAATTTCGAGCCGAACATCCTGCCACATACCCACGCTGAAAAACATCTCGCAGCCCGAGCTTCCCGAAATCACCCAGGGCTTAATAATCCGGCCACTGGCGCGTGGGTTGTAACCTTTACGCGTCTCAATCATGTACTCCCCATTACTGTTACGGGGCAGGCTTTCATAGTCGGTGGCTTTATTACCCCAGTTTCCGGCCCGTACTTCTACCAGCAATTCGTTTTGTCCGCTCGCTTTTAGCAGCTTACCAATGTCAACAGTTGGTCCGCCGAACATGCCTTCGTGAACACCTACTAACGTGCCGTTCAGCCAGACTTTAGAAAAATAATCGACTCCATCGAAACACAAGAATACGTAGCTACCGGATTTCGCACGGGCGGGTGTCGAAAACGTTTTGCGGTAGTACCACGCTTTCTCATCCATAAACTTATACTGGTCGGAGTTTTTGTGGTAATACGGATGGGGCAGTTTGCCAGCCTTGAAGTACGACCAGTGTACCGAGTTCGGAATGCTGGTCTGAAACGCATCCTTACGTGGAGCTTTCAGGTCGGTTATGGGGGCATCGGTATGCGACAGTTCCCACCCATCGCCCGACAACGATACGTGTTGTGTTCCCGACCGGGGTGTAATCCGGTACGGTTGCCAAAGCTTATTTTTCTCGTCAGCGAACGGATTGTCGGGTGCGTTGCCCGACGAATTGTTTTGCGCTGAAACCGAAGCGATCCGCAGTAGCGTTATTAGGAATAATAAAGAAATGTATCTACTTTTCATAATTAAAAGACTAAGCTTATGGAAGCACTCCGATTTGTCCAGCGCGTCACCGATGATACGTTGGTATTGTCTATGCCTGCCTCATACAGGGAGCAGGAAGTAGAAATTATCGTTCGCAGGAAAGAAACGGCGGCTAAACCCAAATTAACGGTAGAGGAAAAACTGGCGATTCTGAAAAAATATGAAGGATCGTTCCCTAAATGGGAGCCAGGGCCCGACTTTGAAGACGAAATGTATACACAGGAATGATCATTTTTCTTGACTCTTCTATCCTGATTGAACATTCGAAGGGCAATAGAAAGGAATTGATGATAGAACTGTTGAGCCGTGCACGAACCTTGCAGGAGGCTCAACGTATTCCCGACATACTTGGTAGCCATGATCCTCGTAGCCTGCTTAATCTGTTTGAACAAGCGACCGATCAACACCCTCCAGCCAACGTGGTTATTCGATTGATGAAGGCTTACAATATGTTGCCTAATGATGCAATTATTCTGGCTCATTGTCTGACTGCGAATATTTCTTATCTGGCTTCGTACGACTCTGATTTTCAACTTGCCTGCCAGGAGGAAGGCATCACGCTCATCGACAGTGTCGACGTACTGAACGCTCATTTTCCCGCTTCATAGGTTCCAGGCTTCCCATAACCACGCATAAGCAGCAAACCCCCGTCGATAGTAATGGTCGAACCAGTTATATAGCTGCCCGATGCGATTAAATCGACGAGTACACTGGCGATTTCTTCCGGTTGCCCCAACCGCCCGGCGGGTATACCGTCGTTCACTTCCTGAAGCAAGTCTGGATTTTCCCAAACCGCCCGATTGATGTCGGTTTGAATGGCGCCAACCGCCAGTGTGTTGACTCGAATATTGTGCGGGCCTAATTCCATAGCTACACCTTTCATCAATATTTCCAGTGCTCCTTTGGTAGCGCCATAGAGGCTTAGTCCCAATCCTGGCCGGATACCGTTGACCGATGTGATGGTCCAGATACTGCCTGCTACGGCATGTTTCACCATGTTTCGGGCAACGGCCTGTGTAAGAAAGGTGGTGCTTCGAAAGTTGACACCGTTGAATTGCTCGAAATCGGCTTCCGTTACGTCCAGAAAATGCTTTTTGTACGAAACACCCGCATTGTTCACCAGAATATCAAGTCCGCCCGCTATGTTCCAGGCTTGTTGGCCTAGCTGGATAGCCTGTGCCGTGTCCTGCAAATCGGCCTGTACTAGGTGAGCCGTACCTCCTTTCTGTCGGATAAGGTCCGCAACGGTTTCGGCATCTTCCCGGTTTTCGTGGTAATGCACGACTACGTCGCAGCCTTCTTCGGCTAGTCGAATCGCAATGGCCTTTCCAATGCCCTGCGATGCTCCGGTGACTAATGCTTTTTTCATTGTATGTATTTTTGACAGGATTTACATGATGAACAGGATTATTTATTCAAAACAAATCATGTCAATTCTGTAAATCCTGTCGAAAGAAAAATCACATGCCTCCCACCGTGGGATACCAATCGGGTCGGTATGGGTCTTGGTGGAAACGGGCGTAGTAATCGCCTTTTTCTTCGTAATACTTTTCGTAATGCTTCATCTTGTCCTCATCCAGCGACACGCCTAAGCCGGGACCGGTTGGGACTTTGATGCAACCGTTTTCGTACTTCATCAAGCCCCCTTCAATGATGTCGTCGGTGAGGTAGTGGTAGTGTGCATCGCCCGCGAAATTCATTTGCGGAATCGTTGAGGCCGTATGGATCATGGCTGCCAGTTCGATCCCAAATTCAGCTCCGGAGTGCATGGCAACGCCCAGATTGAACGTATTGCAAACAGCCGCCAGATCTTTCACCCCGCGTGGGCCTTCCCAATAATGAATATCAGTCAACACAATATCGACCGCACCCATGCGAATAGCGGGAGCCAGGTCATCGAATTTGGCAGGATACATGTTGGTCGCAATCGGAATCCGTATCTGTTTGCGGACGGCCGCATTGCCCTCTAACCCCCACGAAGGGTCTTCAAAATATTCGATGTTCAGGTCTTCCAGCCGACGGCCAATCTGTACGGCGGTCTGCACCGACCAGAGCCCGTTCGGGTCAATACGTAGTCCGAAATCATCGCCCAGTTTCTGGCGGCAAAGTTCCAGTACCCGCGCTTCTTCTTTCGGTGATTTTACCCCTGCTTTCAGCTTCATTGAATTAACACCCAGCGTTTCATGCAGCTCGACGCAGAAATCGGCCATATCCTCGGCCGTTTCGTCGTGGCCACCGCCGGGTCGGTCGTAACGCCAGAACAGGTAGGCAATAAACGGCACCTCGTCGCGAACACGCCCGCCCAACAAATCACTCAGCGGGCGATTCAGCACTTTGCCCTGAACGTCGAGGCAGGCCATTTCGATGGCGGCATACAGCCGGGCGTTCGACATGTAATAAATACTACGGAGTACTTTCAGCTTGATTTTTTCGAGATGAAACGGGTCTTCGCCTACGATACGCGGCTTTAGTTTTTGCAGAGCGCCCCGCTGATCGCCACCGCCCACTTCGCCCAACCCAACGATACCTTCGTCGGTAATGATTTCGAGAATGGTGCGTAGGAAATAGCCGGGGTGTACGCCCGTGTTGTGCCGGAGTTGCGCGTTGAGCGGAATAGCCACGCAGCGCGTACGGATGTCAATGATTTTCATGAGCGAAAGAGTGAAAGAGCGAAAGAGCGAAAAGGCCATTTCATTCGTTCAGTTAATGTTTATAAGTCAAGTTGTAGTGTATTGACCTGATCTTTAGCCAGTTTAAATGTCTTTTCGATAGTCTTCTTGCCGACGGTCACTTTTACGGTATAGTCGCCATAAAAGCCCCGGAATGTGATCGGTTTTCCATCAGTTATGGATGTCGTGAGTGCGGTTTTCCATTCTTTATTAATCAGATCGTTTAGAATAGTAAAAGCCGGTTTGGGCGAAAAATCGCGATTGAGTAGCCCACCGTTCCATTTGTCTTCACCCGCCACAGCTGTACCGTCGACCGTATTCCAGTAAATTATAGCTTCAACGGCCGGATGGCTAAACCAGATTCGGTAAAAGTTTCGGGCCATCTTAGCCTGCTGTTGCAAACCCGTTTCGTTGTTGGGCAGCGTCGGGAAGGTAATTTCCGATACGTGCAGGGGAACACCGAACGAACCAAGCAAATCCATAGCCCGAAACAATTCGGCAGGCGTGTGCGCCAAACCCTTCACGGTATTGTCGAACATAGGCTGTTCAAACAAATGGAACTGCATCCCAATTCCGTCAATGCGGGCATCTTTCAGTTTTAAGTTCTCGATCAGCAGGTAATAGGGTGTGAATTCCCGGCGGTATCCCTGCCACGAACTGGGGGTATTTTCATTGATAAATAGCCGTGTACTTTTGGGGAAATAGGCTTGTGCCGCCCGAAAGGCTTTACTGGCATAGTCGGGAGGCATGGGCACTTTATAGCGTGAAATCAACAGTTCGTTGGTTACGTCCCAGGTTTTGATGGTTTCGCCGTAGCGCTGGGCCAATTCCTGAATATGTCGGTCGATGATCGGTTGCATTTTCGATGTATCGGTTGGCATCCAGTCGGGAATGGCAAACATGGCTTCGTCCCAAACAAGGGTATGACCGCGTGGGGTGATCCCATTTTTACGGCAAAAGTCGAGCGCGACATCGGTGGGTGGTCGACGGTAAATGGGTTTACTATCGGCCGTGTAGCGCGGCTTTCCCTGCTCAGGTTCCAGCGTTTTCCAGTAAAATGGAATGGTTGCCAGATTAAACATCGACCTAAAAAACGACTCGTATTTTTCGTTTTCCTGCGCTGTCGGAAACCCGTTGAGCATAAAGATATTAGCCCCAAACAGAAACGCGTGTTTGGTCTGACGAATGTCGACGGTTGCTTTGCGGATCGGCTTCCCCTGTTTATCGACCAATGTCAGTGTGAAATCGCCCTTTCGGTGGGTTTCAATACCTCGTTGAATACGTGCTTCAGTGGCCGGGTCGCTCCACAACGAATCGTATCGAGCCGATTGAGCCAGACTTTGAACCGTAACGAACAGAAAAAACAAACTCAGACAACGCATAGGCTTAGGTAAATGGATAATGTGTAATGAAAAATGGATAATGAACCGTAAACAAACAAGGCAGTACAATCCTGATATACAATGTATTATCAATTGTACATTATTCATTAATTTTCAGTCCAGTACCACAACCTGCGTACGTGTGCCGCTTTTGGGGAACTGAACGTCTTTCTCATATTTCTTTCCGTTCCGCTGGGTGACCAGCTTATACGTACCATAGAAACCACGATAACTGACCGCGTTATTTTTAGGCGATGTCGTCAGGTTTGTGCGCCATTCCTTGTTAATCAATCGGTCAAGAACGTCGTAAGCAGGCTTTTTGGTGAAATCACGATTCAGGAGCCCACCTTTCCATTTGTCTTCGCCAGGAACTACCGTACCGTCTGATTTGATACGTGCCGGAGCTGCCGTTCCATCGACCAGATTCCACCAGATAATGCCTTCTACTTTCGGATGACTGAACCACAGTTTGTAATAATTCTCAGTCATCACTGCCTGATATTCAGGCCCCTTGTCTGATAAAGCAGATACTGTAATTTCAGTAATGTGAATCGGCAAATTGAAATCTGAATATAAATCGAGTGTATTGAACAACGTAGTGGGCGTCATGGCTTTCCCTTTCAAAATCTGCTCATATTCCGGCTCACTGAAGTTGTGAAACTGCATGCCAATGGCGTTGATTTTGGCGTTACGTAACCGCAAATTTTCGAGGAGCAGATAATCGGCACTGTATTCGCGTTTGTTGCTACGGTTCCAGATTCCAGTCGTGAAATTGAGCGTAAACACATTACTATTCGGAAACAGCCGCTCGCTTTCCTTAAACGCCTTAAACGCAAAATCTTTAGGCATCAGCACGTCGGGGTGGCGGTCGGTTACTTCATTCACCACGTCCCAGATCTGAATATCATGACCATACCGCTCACCGATTTCCTGAAGACGCTTGCTGATTTTCTGCTCCATGATTTTTTCATCCTTAGGCAGCCAGGTTGGAATTGACCAGCGCGGGTTGTCCCACACGAGCGTATGGCCTTTGGGGGTGATGTTATTTTTTCGAGCAAATTCCAGCACTACATCGGGTGCCGGACGTCGGTAGCTGTATGGGCTATCTTTCCCGAATCGCAGTTTACCCGGCTCCGGCTCCAGTTCAGGCCAATAGAAGGGAATTGTTACGAAGTTGAATAGCTTCGTAAAGTACTCTTCGTAGAGTGCATCTTCTTTCGGATTCTTGAACCCTTTCACCATAAATCCATTGGCCCCGAAGTAAAAGTCATGGTGAGTTTGGGTTAGAGAAACCTCGCCCGGCGAAACCGGATTGCCGTCCTTATCGGTAAACTGAATGGTGAAGGCACCCATGCGGTTTTCGCGGATACCGTCGGCAATTCGTTGTTGCACTGCCGGGTCACTCCATTGATTCTTGTAGTCGTCGGAAAGCTGGGCTGAAGCCTGAAAGGCAAAGGCCACCAGCAATAGGATATGAATAAACTGCCTCATGTACTGTAAGTCAATACGGTCAAAATGATAAAGGAAGCATGCAACTCTAACAATCAGGTAGTCAACATGGGTCGACTACCTGACCAACCAACCTATCTGAAAATGAATGGACAATGAACAATGAAGAATTGATAGTGTGAGAGTAGGCAGACTGATAAAATGCATTGTCCATTGTCCATTATCCTAATACCCAGGATTCTGATCGGTGGCGGCAAGCGCCGTATTATAATTCAACTCCGATACCGGAATGGGCCAAAGCAGATGTTTGTCAGCTACATCTTTCCCGACCGCAGCTTTAATAACAGCCTTTAGTTTGTCGGTCCCTAACCGCTTTAGATCGTGCCAGCGTTTTGCTTCCAGTTGGGTTTCGTACCCACGCTCTTTCAGTACCAGATCGTTAAAGGTGCTGGCGGTATAATCGCTTAGTTTGAAATCAACGCTGGAGACGGTCGTTGGATTAACACCATACGCACGTCGGTGTACCTGATTGAGAGCCTCCATCGCATCGGCCGTTGGACCGTTCCCGGCCCGGCTCGCGGCTTCGGCGTAGAGGAGCAGCACATCGGCGTAGCGGTACATGGGGAAGTCGTTACCACAGGCATCCTGAAACGGGGCCTGCGGGTCAATGAATTTTTTACTAAGTGTACTGGTTGGGCCTAAGCCAAGATCCCAGACGTACCAGTTGCCTTTGCGCAAATCCTTGTCGTCCCAGGCTGCGTAGACCGAATTCCGTATATCGGAGCTGATGCCGTAGAAACCGCCCGCGCCGACAAATTTGGTACCGGGGTGGTTAGGAAACATAACAAAGTACATGCCCTGGCCGGCCTGGCGGGTATATTTTAGGTAAAAAATCTCCTCGGTTGTTGTCACTACAGACGGGCCGAAAATATTCTGTAAATCGTCGGTTTTCGTAATAGGTACGAGCGAGTATTTTCCCGATTGGATTACCTCATTGGCTTTGTCGCGGGCTTCGGCATTTTTCCCCTGATAGAAATACACATCGGCGAGGACAGTTTTGGCCGACCATTTCGACGGGTGACCTACCTGAGCTGGTTTGTCGGGCAGGGTTGTTTCTGCATTCTGAAGATCGGATACAATTAACTGGTAAACCTCGCTGGGCGAACTCCGCTTAACATTGGGCTGGTCCAGGTTCGCTTCCGTACGCAGAGGCACTGCCCCCCAGTTTTTGACGAGCGTAAAATAGGTCAGTGCCCGCAGGAAACGTGCTTCACCTACATATTTGGCAATGTCGGTGGTCGAAACACTTTTAGCATTGGGAGCATTCTGAATAACCAGGTTAGCATTCCGAACGCTGAGGTAGAAGACCGTCCACATATTGCCTACCCGAACAATATTCGTACTGTTTAACCCCTGAAAATCGCTCAGGATAGCGTAACTGCTTCCCGACCGTCCGTAACAGTAATCGGTGTAGGCTTCCAGTTGGGCTGCATATTCGCCCCCGATACCACTGGTTGCGTTGCGCAGGCCACTGTAAATAGCAGCTACGGCAGCATCCAGTTCGCTGGTTGTATTATAAAATGTTTCGACGGCAATGGATTTTGGGTGTTCTTCCAGTATATCCTGGCAGGACGAAAACAGTACCGAGAGGAAAAGAAACGTAGTTAGGCCGGGTCGGAGAGGAGACCCTTTTCTAACGTAGCGATGTAAAAAAGTAGGTATGAAATTCATGACTCAGTAAGGCCTTGGTTTAAAGTGATTAGAAGCCAATTCGCAACCCAAACGTGACCGATTTGGTAGTTGGGTACGTATAATAGTCGATCCCCTGCCCAATGGAGTTGGCTCCCCCCAGCGAATTGACTTCGGGGTCCCACCAGGAATACTTGGTGATGGTGAGCAGATTTTGTCCGCTGGCATAGATCTGTATCCGGCGCAAATTGTTAAGTCCCCACTGTTTCAGAGGTAGTGTATAGGCTAACTGAATGTTACGGAGCCGCATGAACGAGCCGTTTTCAATATTCCGATTGGAGAAATTATAGGAATTTTTGCTTGATATAACGGGGTACTTCGCGTCGGTGTGCGTTGGTGTCCAATGGTTGAGGTATACCTCATGGGGCATGTTTAAGCCGTAATTGAAATCGAGCGTATTGCCAATCGCGCTAAGGTTTGCTAGGTCATTCCCCTGCACGCCCTGAATAAAAAATGACAGTTCCAGCCCCTTGAAAGACACTGACGAATTGAAGCCGTAGATGAACTTTGGATTCGGGTTGCCAATAACGGTTTTATCGTTCTGATTAATGACGCCATCGCCGTTTAAGTCCTTGTAAACGACCTGCCCTTTATCGGAATAACCTTGCTCAACGTAGCCATAGAAAACCCCTACGGGTAAACCCTGCCGGAGCAGGTTGGCCGCATCGGAAATCAGCGTAACATTGAAATTGCCGCCCAGAATATCCTGGTTATTGTAGAGTTTAATGACTTTACTGCGGTTGAACGCGATGTTAGCCGATACATCCCACTTAACCGCTTTGTCGATCACTCGGCCATCTACCGAAAATTCGAAGCCTTTATTCTGAATCTCGCCAACGTTACGGATTGTGGTGGTATACCCGAACGAACTGGGCAATTGCACCGTATTGAGCAAATCGCGGGTGTTTTTTATGTAATAATCGGCCGTAGCATGTAGGCGATTGTTGAAAAAGGACATATCGACACCCGCATCGGTTTGTTCAGTCGTCTCCCATTTCAGGTCGCCGGGTAGGGTTGTACTGGGGGCAAATGTCGTGTAGAGGGCATCATTGAAAACCGTTTTGCCCGATGAGAGCATGTTGAGCGTTGCGTAGGCATTGATTGCCTGGCTACCCGATAGGCCCCAGCTCGCCCGTAATTTGAGGTCCGACAGAAAAGCAACGTTTTTCATGAATGGCTCTTCCGATACACGCCAGGCCAGCGCTCCAGAGGGGAAATAACCCCATTTGTTGCCCTCCGAATATTTCGATGAGCCATCGGCCCGGAAGCTAATGGTGGCCAGGTAGCGGTTGTTATAGCTGTAATTAATACGACCCAGATACGACAGGAGCGTACTAAAACCATAACTCGTGCTCGGTATGCCGGGTGTAGTGGCCGATGCCAGATTATACGTCTCGGTAACGTTGCTAAGGAATCCCGTGCCCGAGCCACTCAATGAGGTATTAAGAAAGTCCTGGTACGTAAACCCGGCTACAGCCGCCAGGCTGTGTTTCTGACCAATCGTTTTTAGGTAGCTAACCGTATTTTCGCTGAGAAAACTGGTGGCTCGGGTAACGCCAACGCTGGCATTGCCCAACGAGTTGATCAGCCTGGTTGTCTGGTAGGTATCGGTGCGGTCATCGGCATTCTCAATACCACCCGATATTTTTATAGCCAGCCCATCAAACGGTTTAAAGGTCAGGGCAGCATTGGCCAGAATCCGGTTTGCATCTAGCTTGTCGCTCGTTTCATTGATCACATTGATGGGGTTTACAATTCCATTAGAGATAAACGGATAGGCCGTTGTTAAGACCCGATAGCTGCCATCGTCGTTATAAGGTGTCAGGGTGGGCGGGGCCGAAATAGCGGCTGAAATCAAGCTTGATCCCCGATTACCCCCCGAGTTATTCTGGCGGTTGGACGTGATTTTGCTTAAGGTAGCCCCATAGGTCAGTGAGAATTTTGAACTCACATCGGTGGTAATATTTGCGCGCAGTGAATACCGCTTAAAATCACTGTTGGGAATGATTCCCTGTTGCGTAAGCAGGCTCCCACCAATAGAGAAATGGGTTTTTTCGTTACCTCCACTTACGGTCAGGTTGTGCGTTTGCATGGGCGCTTTCCGGAATACGAGATCCTGCCAGTCATAACTCTGGCTAAATCCGTCGATCTGAGCTTGAGTGAAATAAGGGGCTTTGCCATCGTTGGTAGCTTGCTCGTTGTAAAAGGTCGCGTATTCTTTTGCATTCATCAGGTCCAGTTTTTTCCGAAGCGACTGAACGCTGTAGCTTCCTTCATAGTCCACCTGAACTTTGCCTGCTTTGCCCTGTTTCGTGGTAATCAGAACGACGCCATTTGCCCCCCGTGACCCATAAATAGCAGTAGCCGATGCATCTTTAAGAATTTCCATCGACTCAATATCGTTGCTATTCAAAATAGACGGACTGCCACCCGCAATAGGGAAGCCATCAATCACATATAAGGGTTCATTGCTTCCCTGAACCGAGTTCGCCCCCCGGATACGAACACTAATGGCGGCACCTGGTGCCCCCGTATTCTGAATCACTTGTACTCCAGGTGCCCTGCCCGATAACGCCTGTAGCACGTTGGGAGCCGGAAACGAAGAGAGTTCTTTGGCTTTTACCTGGGCTAGTGAGCCGGTCAAATCGCTTTTTCGTACCGTGCCATAGCCAACAACAACAACTTCATTCAGTTGCCGGGTGTCGACCGCTAGGCTCACATTGATAACCGATTGATTGCCAACCGCAATCTCCTGACTTAGAAAACCCACTGACGAAAATACCAGCGTTGCAGTTGACTGGCTACCGACCGAAATCCGGTAAGTTCCATTGGCATCGGTGGTTGTTCCGGTAGTGGTTCCTTTCAGTGATACAGTGGTACCGGGTAGAACTGCATTATCGCCCGCTCCAGTTACCTTCCCTGTTACGACCGACTGGGCCCACCCAACCGAGCAACTAAGCAGAGTGGTTAAGCAGACACTGATCCATCTGCATATACATTGTTTCATTAGGAGTAAGGTTTAAGGTTAATTTTTATAATATAAAAATTAATTTTATTTTATTACAATAGTAAGGCGGTTTATAGATTAACTCCAAATTCTTTGTTGATTTTTCATAAAAAATCTCGTTTTAACTGAGGAGTGGTTTATTGATAGGGCATAAAAAAAAGGCCGAAGCCTTTCAAATAATTAACCGTATAGTATTCTATATCAGTTTGTTATTAATTTCATCGGCGCATTTTCGGAGCGAGAGCACAAGTTTCCGTTTATCCATGGTCATATAACGGTACTCAGGCAGGTAGATGCTCAGGCTCGATACAACAAGCCCATTTTTATAAATCGGTACAGCTAGCCCTATAACATGCCGATTGGGAATAGTTTGTAAGGCTAGTTTCTCCTGATGGATCAATGATAAGGCTTCGTGCAACTGAGCTTCGGACTGAATTTCGGGCCATGAATCACCTATTGGAAGTCCATATTTTACCACAAAGCGCAGAATTTTTTCTTTAGGGAGCATAGCCAGCAGGAGTCTCCCTGAAGCTGAATCATATATCGGTTTCAGGTCGGCTGTGCGGACTTGTAAGTCCTGTTCTGCAAACGTTCTGTGTATGACAACTCGCTGATTATCTTTAAGTACGGCTAAGAGGCAGTTTTCGTTGATTGATCGGGTCAGCGTCTCCATTGGCTCACGGGCCGCTTCGAGTAAATCCTTCTGGTAGGCTTCATTCCCGGTTAATGTATAGGATTTCGCACCCAGAATATAGCCTTTTTTTGTTCCAATTTGCTCAACGTAACCACGGGCTACCAGAGTTTTTAAAATGTTGGCGCAGGTACCATGATTCAGGCTGAGCCCATCGGCCAATTCACCCAGGGATTTGGGTTGTTCGGGTTCATTGGCTATTAATTCCAGCAGGTCCAGTGCCCGGTTAATTACTTGAATCATTGATTTTTAATTTTATAATGCAAAATTATTGTAACAATTGACAAAGTAAAGTTTTTCTTAGAAGGCATTGTGCGAACTGCATTGAGTTGAAAAGAAAAGAATGGACAGTAGGCGGAGCTAAAGCAATAATCAATCAGGTGGGTGGTCATGAGTTTTATGAAGACTGGCATAGGCATTAAGTGTAGATTTGTTATAGCGGAACATACCTGTGTATGTAACATAGGCTGAACTACGTTAAGGAAATGTTAAACAGCATCAGTTTTTTATTAAAATTATTTGGGTGTTATAATTATATTGCTGTAAAATTGTATTATTAATCAAAGGAAGCAGGCTTGTCATTTCAAAGCCAGGCCTTAGTTAACCAATAGGAAGCTTCATATATGAGTAGTTAGAGCAGTTGGCTATGTTTTTATAGCTAATTTTTTTTACATGAAAAAGTGTCAAAAAGACACTTCTGTCATGCTGAAAGTATTCATTAGCGACTGCTGTACGTCATTAAGGGGTGGGCTAAAAACAAGTAAGGGTAAGGCATCCCGATCGAGCGATAGAGGAAAACAAGTAAGTCTGAAGGAAAAAATAGTAGTGTATTTTAACACTAGAGCGTATTCAAAGCTATGTTATCAGTCAACGAATCAATTGCTTACAGTGTTATTCTAGCTGGCATTTGCCTGATTAGTTTACAATTCAAGCCGATTAATCCAGCTGAGGATCGGACTCTGAAAGAGGCTTATAAAAATTATTTTCCAGTGGGTGTCGCTGTGGCTCCACGAAACCTCAAAGGCCCCGAAGCTGACTTAATTACGCAGCAATTCAGCAGCATTACCCCCGAAAACGCCATGAAAATGGGGCCTATCCACCCCCAGGAGAATCGGTACTTCTGGGACGATGCCGATGCCATTGTTGACTTCGCCAGCCAGAAAGGTATCCGGGTGAGGGGCCATACACTCTGCTGGCATAATCAAACGCCCAGATGGTTCTTTACCGATTCGGCAGGAAAGCAGGTAACGAAAGAGGTGCTGTTAGCGCGGATGAAACGGCATATTACGGATGTCGTGAGCCGCTATAAAGGCAAAATTTATGCCTGGGATGTTGTTAATGAAGCGGTTCCTGATACTGGCACCGGGATCTATCGCCAGTCTAACTTTTACACGATAGTAGGGGAGGAGTATATCGAAAAAGCGTTTCAATACGCCCATGAAGCCGATCCGAAAGCGGTGCTGTTTTATAATGATTACAACACCGAAAACCCATCCAAACGGGACCGGATCTATCAGGTTGTCAAGAAATTGAAAGACAAGAAAATTCCGATCCATGGGGTTGGTTTACAGGGCCACTGGTCCATTTATGAGCCATCTGCCCAGGAACTGGAGGCCTCTATCAATCGGTTCGCGAGCCTTGGCCTGGCCGTACAAATCACTGAACTTGACCTTTCTGTCTATCCAAAAGAGCATGAGCGACGTCCGCGGAAGGAGACCGATAAGTCGGAGTTTACCCAGGAAATGGCTGATAAACAGGCTACCCAATACAAGATGCTGTTCGACGTATTCCGCAAGTATAAAGGAAAAGTAACGGGTGTTACCTTCTGGAACGTTTCAGACAAAGCAACCTGGCTGGACAATTTTCCCGTTGCCGGACGCAAAGACTATCCACTTTTGTTTGATCAGAATTACCAGCCCAAGAAAGCGTTCTGGGGTGTGGTTAACTTCTAATGATAACTCTTTCATCAACAAGCAACGCATAGATTTTGATACTTTTATGACTCTTCAGGACCAGGCGTTATGGCAGTTATATCGTGATGGCGATAAGCAGGCATTGGGCCAACTGGCCGAGCGGTATTATCGTGCGCTGAAGCACTATGGGTTAAAATTTATGGTCGATGAGTTGGTTGTAGAGGATTGTATTCAGGACCTCTTTTTGCAGCTCTGGCAAAACCGACTCCAGATCAATGCGACAGAATCTGTCAAGCATTATCTATTCAAAGCCTTACGCCATCATGTGCTTCAATACCTGCGGTCGCAAAAACGGGCTTTTGTTGACGAGTTGGACTGGGATAGTTCTGTGGCAGAAGAGACGGATTCAGAAACGTTATTGATTCAACGGGAATCATTAACCAGTTTAACAAACACGATACAGGAGCTACTGGCTTCGTTGCCAGCTCGCGAACGGGAGGCTCTTTACTTACGCTACTACGAGAATCTGTCCATACCCGAAATCGCTGAGGTGATGAACGTAAATCGTCAATCGGTATCCAATTTTCTGCAAAAAGCTATTCATAAACTTCGAAGCAGGTGGCTTTCGCCAGTCTTCTTGGCCTTCTGTGTTTTGGTAAACAGACTCTTTTTCTAGACCTTTTTTCCGAACAGTTATCTATCCTACTTACAGGCGGCTCGGCACAGGTGGTATTTTTTTTGAAAAAAATTCACTTTAAGTAGGGTATCGTTGGGGGGCTTCTTCATACTATCAATAAAAATAGTAGAAAAGTACCAATGGATTACCTGCCCGAGAATCTGTCAACTGTTGAGGAATTCCTAGAGAATGACGCTTTTCGGGCGTGGGTGCTGGAAAGACGGCCGGATGATCGGGTACGCTGGCAGGCCTGGTTGGCTCAGCACCCCGAGAAAAGGGAGCTATACGAACAGGCAGTAGTCACCTTGTTGACGTTGCAGGGTAAGACGATCGAACTCTCGGATCAGCAGGTACAGACCAAAACTGCGGAGATTATAGACCAAATGCCTGATACGTTTACCGTTACCAGACCACTACCAGGCTGGCATTGGGGGCGTTGGGCCAGTGCTGCTGCCGCAATCGGCCTGATTATCTGGTTTCAACTGGGCCGCACTTCCGTCAATCCGTTGGCTGAAGCCAGCATTCAGACCAAACAGCCTATAGTGGATCGGGAGTGGAAGATTGTCAAGAACATTACGGGCCAATCGTTGGTCGTACTCCTGCCCGACAATTCATCGGTACTTCTATCAACAGGTAGTGAGCTGCGTTTTCGTAAGCAGACCGGCCATACGCTCCGTGAGGTCTACCTTCAGGGAGAGGGGTTCTTTGAAGTAGCCAAAAATCCAGCGAAACCATTCATTGTGTACACGGCCAACTTAACCACAAAGGTACTGGGAACCAGTTTCCAGGTGCACGCTTTTGCTAAGGAGACAACGGCTTATGTGAAGGTAAAAACAGGGAAGGTGACGGTTACACCAACGAATTCGCCCAATAAGCCTATTTTACTGACTGTAAACCAGGAACTTAAACTTGGTACAAACACAAAGCAACTGATCAAACACGATCATTTTGTGCCGGAAGAGGGGGCTTCCACTATTGTTAGCCAGCAGTTTACGTACAACTACACGCCCATTCCAACCGTGTTTGACCAGTTGGAGGCCAGCTATCATATGCCTATCCGCTATGATCGGCAGTTGTTACGCGCCTGCACCTTTACCGGGCAACTCAACGATGTACCATTTCTTGAAAAAATCAGGCTGATCTGCCTGGCTACTGAGTCAACGTACGAAGTTGTTGACAATCAGATATTCATCCACAGTAGCGGCTGTAGTTAATTATCTATCAACCCATAACCCATCGTATTGCTATGCATTAGTACGAATCGCTTTTTAACCAAAAAAGCGATAGTGCTGCCAACACTATCGCTCGAAACGCCCTAAATGTGTCTTGCCTACACATTCCCCTTTTACTTGCAGGGGTCAGCGCTTTATTGTCAGTTCTTCCCAGAAACCAACAACAATTACAAACCTATGCATTCTTGTCTATTGAACCGTAATGTATGGCTCAGGATTATGAGAATTTCAAGCCTGCAACTTTTATTCGTCCTTACATTGACAAATGTAAGCTTAGCTCTGGATGGTAAAGCCCAGGAGCTTTTAACTCGGCGTGTTAGTATCTCAGCACAAAACGAGGATGTTGAGGTAACGATCAAACGGATCGAAAAACTGGCGAATGTTCAATTCCTCTTTAGCCGGGAAATCATTCAGTCGAAACGAAAGATTAACTACCAGGCTAAAAATGAGCGTCTTTCGCTCGTATTAGACCACATTTTGTCTCCGCTCAATCTGAGCTATGAGGTGGTTGGCCAGCAGATCGTTATTAAGCGGGACATAGCCCCAGTTGCGATTCCGCAGGATAAAACCTCGGGTGAGATTCCACTGGAGCAGCCGCAGGACCGGCAGATCACGGGCCGGGTCACGGGTGAAAACGGAGAAGCGTTACCAGGCGTAAATATTCAAATAAAGAATACAACGCGGGGAACAACCACCGATGTTAATGGTAATTACCGATTGTCGGCTCCCGACGACGCGGGTACGGTACTGGTTTTTTCCTTCATCGGCTATGCGACTCAGGAAGCAGCCGTAGGGTCTCGGTCGGTGGTTAATATTACGATGGCTGCTGATGACAAAACACTGACTGAAGTAGTGGTCGTTGGGTATGGTACGCAGCGCAAGCGCGACATTACGGGAGCTGTGGCGTCGGTGAATGAGACTACCTTAAAGGAAGTGCCTGCTCCTAACCTGCTCAATCAGCTAAAAGGTCGGGCTGCCGGGGTGTCTATTGTGAGTAACGGAACAACGCCCGGTGCGCAGCCCCAAATCCGTATTCGGGGTAACCGGACGCTGACCAGTAGCACAAACCCAAGCACGGGCGATAACCTGGATGGACCGTTAGTTGTCGTGGATGGGATACCCTACGGAGGACTGAATGATATCAATCCGGACGATATTGTTAATCTGGAGATTCTGAAAGATGCCTCTGCTACGGCGATTTATGGATCGAGAGGTTCAGGGGGCGTTATTCTGGTAACTACTAAACGGGGGAAAGTGGGAAAGCCGGTATTCTCGTACGACGGCTATCATGGCGTAACTAACATCATGGGCAAATACAATGTCTTTAACGGCTCAGAATATGCCCAGTTTAAAGCTGACGCCATTAAATACAATCGGACGGCTCCCGGTACTACGGCCTATCCACTCACCCAGAAAGAGCAGGACGCCTTAGCCGCTGGTGTTTCGACCGACTGGCAGGATTTGATTTACAAATCAGGTTTCATGACCAACCACCAGTTGGGAATGACGGGTGGTGTCGAAAATACGCAGTATTCGCTGGGTCTTGGCTATTTCAATGAGACAGGGATTATTCCGGGTCAAAATTTTACCCGGGTAAACATTCGGGCTACCATCGACCAGCGCATTGGCAAGCGGATTAAGGTTGGCTTGAATACGCTCAATACCCTGACCTATACCAATACACCAGGAGGTGGTGGAATTCCGGGTGGTCTGGTGAGTTTAACGCCGTTGGCTTCGCCCTATAATGCGGATGGCTCGGTAAACCTGTTTCCGGCAGAAGGCTCCATCGATGCCGCCCGGATCAGCCCATTGACGATCATCACCAAGAAAGATTCGTATTTGAATACCACTCGTTCGTTACGGACCTTCAACAGCTTATATGCCGAGGTAAACCTGCTACCTGGTTTACGCTATCGCTTCAATGCCGGTTTGAATTTCAGCCAGTCGAACTTCAATGGCTATAACGGCCCGCTAACCTATTTTAACACCGCTACGGTTCAGTCGTCGTCCAACGCCGAGATCAGCAATACCGAATACTGGGATGTAAACCTCCAGCATTTGTTGTATTTCGATAAAACGTTTGGCAAACATAAACTGGGCGCTACCGCACTGTACGAGTATACCAAGAACCATTCGCTGGGTAGCCGGTTTACGATCACGGGGGTTCCGGCCGATTACATTAAAACGGGGAATTTCTCACTGGCTTCCGGCACACCCGTTGCCGCTTCGGACTTTGGGAATTCGTTTTCCGAAACGGGCCTGCTTTCGTACATGGGTCGGGTAAACTATAGTTACAACGACCGCTACCTGCTGACCCTGACGTTGCGCCGGGATGGTTCATCGACGCTCTCGCCCGCCAATCGATACTTTAACTATCCGGCCATTGGAGCAGGCTGGAATATCATCGAGGAGCCGTTTATGAAAAGTGTTCCAACGATTTCGAACCTGAAACTACGGGGTAGCTGGGGTTTATCGGGCAACCGGAACGTAGGTGCCTATGCAACGCTCGGAGCGTTGTCGGCCGGTTATTACAATTTCGGTACCGGCACGGCTGGTCAGCAGTTGGCCTATACAGTTACCAGCCTTCCAGCCACCAATTTAGGCTGGCAGTCGACAGAACAGATTGACCTTGGTCTTGATTTTGGCGTATTGAATAACCGCATTACAGGTTCGATTGATTACTATCATCAGAAAACGAAAGACATTCTACTATCGGTGCCGCTGCCAGCGAGTAACGGTGCTGGATCGACGCTGAAAAACCTGGGCAAAACGGAAGGGAAAGGTCTGGAAACGTCGCTGACAGTCGATATCTTCAGAAATCCCAAAGGATTTAACTGGAGCGTGGATGCCGTTTACTATTTCAACCGCGAGAAAATCACCCAGCTCACCACCCCAACCGAACTATCGAACGTGGGCGCAGGCTGGTTTGTTGGGCAACCCCTATCGGTCATCTACGACTACAAGAAGATCGGTATCTGGCAAACCTCCGATAAAGAGAATGGAACGCTGGCCAAACAAACCTCGCCGGTTCAATTCCCTGGCCAGATTCGGGTGGAAGATGTCAATGGCGATGGCAAGATTGACCCTTCTGACCGGCAGATTCTGGGTAATTTCCAACCCAAGTTTGAGGCTGGTCTGACCAATCGGTTCAACTATAAAAACTTCGATCTGTCTATCGTTACGTTTGCCCGCATGGGCATGAAAGTGGTGGTTCCCTACCTGACTGGTAATTCGGGCGGTGGCGGTGGATTCGCCTTCTTCAACCAGGCGCGTTCCAATCAGGTGAAAGTTGATTACTGGACCGAGACCAACCCAACCAATGCCTTCCCGGCACCTGACGCGGGTAGTGCGGTTGCCTACTTTGCCTCAACACTGGGGTATTATGACGGCTCGTTCATTAAAGTCAGAAGCATTAACCTGGGCTACACGGTTTCGGGGCAGTTTCTCAGAAAAGTGGGTATGAACTCGGCCCGGCTGTATCTGAACGTCACCAACCCGCTGATCCTGTATTCGCCGTTGGTTCGCGATAAACTGGCTGTCGATCCAGAAGGGAACGGCTATGCAAGCTCTACCGTAAGTTCCCAGGGAGCGGATACGGCCACCCAGCAGCGTCAGATTGCCATAAACCTCAACAACCCGCCCGTTCGCCAATTTACGTTTGGTGTCAATCTTAAATTCTAACTGTCGACATTCCCATGAAAGCAATAAAAATTGGATTTATCGTTAGCCTGACTGCTCTGATGAGTACAGGCTGCGAAAAAATATTGGAGGAGAATCCACAGTCACAAATTGTTCCGTCTTACTTCAACAGCGCAGCGGGGGTGCTAGGGGGCATTGCCGGGGTGTATAATGATATCCGATCCCAGTGGGGTACGGAAGGATTCACCGTTGAAATGCAGGCGGGTACCGATGAGTTTTTGCAGGGGGCCAGCTCAGGTGGTGGTACAGCCTACACCTATAATGGCATCAACGGGAGCAACTTTGGTGCAGCCTGGGGCACTGCCTTCCAGGACATCAATACGCTGAATGGTGTGCTTCAGTATGGGCAGACGATTGATTTGCCTGAGGCAACCCGGAAGCAATACCTGGCTCAGGCCAAGTTCCTACGGGGTTTCTGGTACTTTTATCTGGTTCAAACTTGGGGCGATGTGCCACTCAATACCACCTTTATTACGGTTGCTTCTCAGGCAGCTTCTCGCCAGCCGGCGGCTCAGGTCTATGAACAAATCATTAAGGATCTGACCGAAGCGGCTGCTGATCTGCCCAATACACCAACCGCGCCGTTTCTGGGGAAAGCCGCTACTAAACCGGTAGCCCAGTTGCTGCTGGCGAAGGCGTACTTAACGCGTGGCTGGCTCAACAATACAGCCGCTGATTTTACGCAGGCCGCTTCTATCTGTGCGGATATCATTGCTAATAAATCATCGTACGGTCTCGATTTATGGCAGGACTATGGCGATGCGTTTGTACCCGCCAATGATTACGGAAAAGAAACCATGTTTGTCAGCGACCACGTGCTTGATCCCAAATATGGCTACTATACAGTCGGCGGAGCAGCTAGTGGTGGAGCGGCCCAAAACCTGAGCCCCTGGTTTACAAACTGGAATTATCCAAACAACAGTGGTATCAATTCCTACAAAAGTGCCACGGGCGGATACGTTAATAGTGGTACGTCGCTCATGACCCGGGATTCACAGTATGGGCGTCCGTATGTACGGATGCGGCCCAATAGCTATAAATGGACTACGGGAGCGAATGCCGGTAAGAACTATTTTCTGGATCAGGCCTTTACGAATCGCACGGTCGATTCACGGTTTTTGAACTCGTTCTATACCGTGTATATTTCTAACATCTCGGTTACAAACAGTGCTACAGCCGCCAATAACAAGCGGGGTATTAGTTATACGACAGTAGCAGGGGCGGATACAGCCGTTTGGATCCCCGACTTTGAAGTCGAAGGCGCTCCCCAGTTCATCGGTACACGTCCATTCAAGGGCCTTGTTGTACCGCCAAGCATGTGGGATAATGGCATTTTTCCGGCGCTGAAGAAATTCATGGACCCGAGCCGTGGCGCTAACTTCAACGACCCATCGACCCGCCCTTGTGTGTTGTACCGTTTTTCGGATGTGTACCTGACGGGCGCCGAAGCCTACCTAAAAGCAGGTGATGCAACTAAGGCAGCCTCATTGCTGAACGTAGTTCGGCAGCGAGCCGCTTACCGGAAAACAAATACGGCTGCTCAAAACGCTGCCGCTGCGACGGCCATGACCATTACGGCTGATAATGTAACCGTTGACTTTATTCTGGATGAGCGTAGTCGCGAATTCTTCGGTGAATGGCAACGGTGGCATGACCTGGTTCGTACCCGCTCGCTGGTGCGCCGGGTAAAAGCCTGGAACCCGGAAGCTGCGCCTTACATTCAGGATTTCCATATGCTACGACCCATTCCGCAGTCGCAAATAGACCGGGTGGTTGATGGACCTAAATTCCCGCAAAATCCGGGGTACTGATCAGCGTGGCTGAAAAGTGTCATTATGAGTCGATTAGGGAAAGTTTAAGAAGCTGTTTGCGTTCGTGATGTCAGGTTCTTAAACCTGACGTGGTCGGTTTCTCAAAACCGAACGGTATGTCTGGTTCGGTTTTGAGAAACCTCACCAGGGCAGATTTGAGAATCTGCCCTCACCTTACCAGGGCAAAACGCAGTTGACTCAGACAACGTTTAAACAGACTTAGAAGCGAGAGGACTAATAGATTTTAGCCTCTTGCTTCTTTTTAGCGTATACTAATTCACCGAACCGGATGAGACGTCTCCTTTGCCTTTTTTTCCTGATTACCGTAACCACGCTTAGCTATTCGCAAAATAAACCGCCGTTAACGCTCTGGTACGATAAGCCTTCGGGCCAAACCTGGGAGAATGCTCTACCCATTGGCAATGGCCGACTGGGGGCGATGGTGTATGGCAATGTGAGCAAAGAAACCATTCAGCTCAATGAACATACGGCTTGGTCGGGTAGCCCCAACCGGAACGACAACCCGGATGCGCTGGCCGCCCTGCCCGAAATCCGGCAATTGATTTTTGATGGCAAACAGAAAGAAGCCGAGAAACTGGCCAACAAGTCGATCATCACCAAAAAATCGCATGGGCAAATGTTTCAACCCGTTGGCAGTCTGCATCTGACCTTCGATGGGCATGAACAGTATACTAATTATTACCGGGAACTGGATATTGAGCGGGCTGTTGCCAAAACGTCGTATACCGTCGATGGGGTAACCTACACCCGCGAGATACTGGCCTCTTTTCCCGACCGCGTTATTGTGATGCAACTGACGGCCAGTAAGCCGGGCAAGCTGTCGTTTTCTGCCTCTTACTCCACCCCACAACTAAAACACGTCATCAATGCATCGGGCAATGAGTTAACCCTCGCCGGAAGCACGTCTGATCATGAAGGCGTAAAAGGACTGGTCCGATTCAAGGGAATAGCCCGAATCAAAACACAGGGGGGTAATCTCTCGGCCAACGACTCCGTACTGACCGTAAAGGGAGCTAATACCGCCACGATTTATATTTCCATTGCCACCAATTTCAAGAACTATAAAGATCTTAACGGGGACGAAAACGCCCGTGCCAAATCGTACCTGGATAAAGCCTATTCCAAAAATTACGCAGCTATTCTGACTCCTCATATTGCAGCCTACCAGAACTACTTTAACCGGGTTAAACTTGACTTAGGCACTACCGAAGCAGCAAAACTCCCCACCGACGAGCGACTGAAAAATTTCCGCTCGGTCAACGACCCGCAGTTGGTGACGATTTACTACCAATATGGGCGCTATCTGTTGATTTCGTCGTCACAACCGGCCCGTGATGGCGAACTGGGGCAACCAGCTAATTTGCAGGGTATCTGGAACAACAAAATGCAGCCACCCTGGGACAGTAAATATACCATCAACATCAACGCTCAGATGAACTATTGGCCAGCCGAAAAGACGAACCTGGCCGAACTGCACGAACCATTTTTACGGATGGTCCGGGAGCTATCGGAAACGGGGCAGGAAACCGCGAAAGTCATGTATGGCGCTGGTGGTTGGATGGCGCATCATAATACCGACATCTGGCGGATCAATGGCCCGGTGGATGGGGCTTTCTGGGGGATGTGGACAGCCGGTGGCGGCTGGACCAGTCAGCACCTGTGGGAGCATTATCTGTACAATGGAGACCAGGCGTATCTGGCCTCGATTTACCCGGTTTTAAAAGGGGCGGCTCAGTTCTACGCCGATTTTCTGGTCGAACACCCGAAATACCACTGGCTGGTCGTCAATCCAGGAATGTCGCCCGAAAATGCGCCAAAAGCCCACGGCGGGTCATCGCTGGATGCGGGTACGACGATGGACAACCAGATTGTGTTCGACGTATTTAGTACGGCGATCCGTGCGGCTGAGCTGCTAAAAAAAGATACTGATTTTATCGCCATGCTGAAGCAGAAGCGGAGTAAGCTGCCGCCCATGCACATTGGCCAACATGGGCAGTTGCAGGAATGGCTGGAAGACATCGACGACCCAGAAGATAAACACCGGCACATCTCGCATTTGTATGGTCTGTTTCCTTCCAATCAAATCTCCCCCTACCGCACACCGGGCTTGTTCAATGCCTCACGCACGACATTAACGCATCGGGGCGATGTATCGACCGGCTGGAGCATGGGCTGGAAAGTAAACTGGTGGGCTAAACTCCAGGACGGCAATCACGCTTATACGCTAATCCAGAATCAACTTACCCCGCTGGGCGTAGTCAAAGACGGTGGCGGCACGTACAACAACCTATTCGACGCTCACCCACCCTTCCAGATCGATGGTAACTTCGGTTGTACGTCGGGCATTACCGAAATGCTCATGCAAAGCAGCGATGGAGCTATGCATCTGCTGCCTGCGCTTCCTGATGTGTGGCCGACGGGTAGCATTACCGGGCTACGGGCGCGAGGTGGGTTTGAGGTGGTACGTATGGAATGGAAAGACGGTAAACTCACGAAGCTGGACGTTAAGTCGAACCTGGGTGGCAACCTCCGCTTACGGGCACCGAATGCGATAAAGGTAAGCAGCGGAACAGCCTTGAAATCGGCATCGGGCCAGAACCCAAACCCGTTCTACCAGATCGAGGAGACGCCCACCCCCATTGTATCGCCCAGTGCAAACGTGCCGAATCCAACCTTAAAACCGACCCAGCTTTATGATCTGGCTACCCAGCCGGGAAAGGTCTATACGCTGATAGGGCAGTAGTCACTTGCTTTTTTTTCGACAGGATTAACAGGATTGACAAGATGTATCGAATAAAAAATCATGTCAATCCTGTTAATCCTGTCGAAAAAAAAGAGCGATATAGAAAAGAAAAAGCATCAAAAACGCATGAAAAAATACCTTATATTCAGCGGATTAATCGCCTTTCTTACCGGATTGGCGTCTGCCCAGACCACCCTGGTCAACCCAATCCTGACCGGGTTTTATCCCGACCCCAGTATCGTGAAGGTTGGTCCCGATTATTACCTGATCAATTCGACGTTTTCGTACTTCCCCGGCATTCCGGTCATGCACAGCAAAGACCTAAAAAACTGGAAACAAATCGGCAACGTGATCGACCGTCCCGAACAGATGGATTTCATGGGCGAGCGACTAACTCGTGGGTTATTTGCTCCGGCAATCAGCTATTATAAAGGCACCTTCTACGTCACCTGTACCGACATTGACCACGACGGCAACTTTGTTGTTACGGCCAAAAATCCGGCCGGTCCCTGGAGCAATCCCGTTAAAATTCCTCAGGTGCGTGGAATCGACCCATCTATATATTTTGATGAAAGTACCGACAAAGCGTACATCATCTACAACAGTGATGCTCCCGACCGCAAGCCTTTGTACTCCGGCCACCGAACCATTCGGATGTATGAGTTTGACTATCAGAATCTGAAAGTAGTTGGCGAAGAAAAACAACTGGTCAACGGCGGGGTCGACCTGTCGAAAAAGCCCGTTTGGATTGAGGGACCGCACATTCTGAAACACAATGGCTGGTACTACCTCTATGCAGCCGAAGGCGGTACGTCGGTCAATCACTCCGAGGTAGTCTTACGGAGCAAAGACGTTTGGGGACCCTACGTGCCGTTTGAAGGTAATCCGATCCTGACGCAGCGTGAGCTGCCCGCCGACCGGAAAGATGCCATCACATCGGCGGGGCATGCTCAGTTTGTGGAAGGCCCTGACGGAAAATGGTACTCGATCTTTCTGGCCGTTCGGCCCTACGAAGGTGATTATTACAATACCGGACGCGAAACCTTCATTGCGCCCCTCACCTGGACAAACGATTGGCCAATGATCGAGCATGGCGAAAAGGCCATTTCGTATAGCTATCCGGTTACGTTTAAAGAAGTTAAACAGAAAGGAGCCTTACCGCAATCGGGCAATTTCGCCTATACGATCAACTTCGATAAGGAACTTGACCCGTCGTTATTGTTCATGCGCACCATCGATAAAAACGCTTACTCGCTTTCGAAAAAAAATGGCCTGACGCTGAAACTAAAGCCCGAAACCATCATGGAAATGGGAAATCCATCGTTTATTGGCAAACGCCAGCAGCATCTGTACAGCACCGCCGAAACGGAACTGCTGTTTACCCCAAAATCGGACAAAGAGAAAGCTGGTTTCGTGATCTTACAGGACGAAGGGCATTTCTATTTCCTGTGCAAATCGAAAGCGCAGGATAAAGACGTACTACAACTCTATCAAAGCAAACCCCGATCAAAGGAGATGGAACTGCTGACCGAAGTGCCGCTGGAGGCCAAAGCAGCTAAAGTAGGCTTACGGATTGAATCGAAGGGAGATAGCTACAGTTTCTATTATGCTACCGACGCTAAGAACTGGCAATTGTTGAAAGATAAGGTAGACGGCAAATTCCTGAGTACCAAAGTGTCGGGAGGATTTATCGGTTGTGTATACGGCCTGTACGCTACGTCGTCGGGAGAAACCAGTACGAATTCGGCGTCGTTCCAGTACCTCAAATACGCAGGTGATGATCCAATGTATAAAAAGTGATATACCGTTTTTTTGTCATCCCAACGCAGGAGGGATCTTCGGTAGAGCAATTTTTTGTATCGTGCGAAGATCCCTCCTGCGTCGGGATGACAGAAAAGGGATGACAAAAAAAGACAAAAAACGCCATAGCTCTTGAAAACGAGACTCTTACCTATCGCCTTCCTCTTGCTTAGTATCCCGGCGCTGGCCCAGATGCAGCCGTTTACGTTGCAGGAAGTAAAACTAACCGGCGGAGCGTTCAAAAATGCGCAGGACGTTGACCTGAAGTACATACTGGCGCTCAACCCCGATAAGCTCCTGGCTCCGTACTGGATCGATGCCGGGTTGCCCCTGAAAGCCCAGCGGTATGGCAATTGGGAAAGCTCCGGTCTGGATGGGCATATTGGTGGGCATTACCTGTCGGCGCTAGCGATGATGTATGCCTCGACCGGAGATGCTGAACTCAAAAAACGGCTGGATTACATGATTTCGGAACTGGCGCAGTGTCAGGCCAAAAACGGAAACGGTTATGTGGGCGGTATTCCGCAGGGGAAAGTGTTCTGGGAGCGGATTCACAAAGGCGATATTGATGGCAGTGGTTTCGGTTTGAATAATACGTGGGTGCCACTCTACAACATTCACAAGCTGTTTGCCGGTTTGCGCGATGCCTACGAATACGCGGGTAATCAGCAGGCGAAGCAGGTGCTGGTTGGTCTCGGCGACTGGTTCATCGACCTCATCAAACCCTTGTCCGACGAGCAGATTCAGCAGATACTCCGTACCGAACATGGCGGCATCAACGAAACCTTCGCCGACCTCTACCTGATTACCAACGATAAAAAGTACCTCGAAACCGCCCAACGGTTGTCGCACCGTTCGCTCCTGAATCCGTTGCTGGAAAAGCAGGATAAACTGACGGGACTTCACGCCAACACGCAGATTCCGAAAGTGATTGGTTTTGAGAAAATTGCGTCGCTGACCGGACGTTCCGACTGGTCGGATGCGGCCATGTATTTCTGGCAAAATGTGTCGCAAACCCGCAGTGTTGCTTTTGGGGGTAATAGCGTTCGCGAACATTTCAACCCCATCAACGATTTCAGCCGGATGCTCCGCTCGAATCAGGGGCCCGAAACCTGCAATTCGTTCAATATGCTGCGACTGAGCAAAGCCCTGTTTCTGGATAAGGCCGACCCGAGCTATCTGGACTTCTACGAACGGACGCTGTACAATCATATTCTGTCGAGTCAGCATCCGCAGAAAGGCGGGTTTGTTTATTTTACGCCCATTCGTCCGAATCACTACCGCGTGTATTCGCAGCCCGAAACCAGTATGTGGTGCTGCGTGGGTTCGGGCTTGGAAAACCATACCAAATACGCTGAGTTGATTTATAGCCATTCGACCAACGATCTGTTCGTCAATCTATTTATTCCATCAACGGTCAACTGGAGCGACAAGAAGATACAGCTTACTCAGGCAACCGAGTTTCCCTATAAAGATCAGTCGGAACTGGTGTTGAAACTGACGAAACCGCAGACGTTCGCGCTCAACATTCGGTATCCCAAATGGGCCGAAGCCGTTGAGGTGCTGGTCAATGGCAAGCCACAAGCTGTTGACAGCAAGCCATCGAGTTATATGGCTATTCGCAGAAGCTGGAAAACGGGCGACAGGGTAACCGTTCGCTTTAAAACCGCAACCCACCTGGAGTATCTGCCTGATGGTTCTAACTGGGCCGCTTTTGTGCATGGGCCGATTGTGTTAGCCGCTAAAACATCGACCGATAACCTGGATGGTCTTTTTGCCGACGATAGCCGCATGGGCCACGAAACCAAAGGCAAGCTATACCCACTCGATCAGGCGTATGCGCTGGTTGGCGATTCGACTACCTACACCGCTAAGCTAAAGCCCGTTGCCCCACTGACCTTCCAACTGGATTCACTAACGCTGCAACCCTTTTATAGCATCCACGACGCGCGGTATCAGATGTATTTCCAGACGTTTACTTCGGCCGCTTTTCAGCAACAGCAGGCCCGGTTGAAACAGCAGGAAGCCGAAGCATTGGCTCTTGAAGCCCAAACGGTCGATAAGGTGAATTGTGGCGAACAGCAGCCTGAAGTCGATCACGGTTTCGAGGGCGAAAAAACGCAATCGGGCTACGATGATGAGCGTTTCTGGCGCAGTACCCGCTCCTTTATGAGTTATCAGCTACAAAATAAAAATCGGGCAGGTAAATTTCTTGAAGTCAGTACTTTAGATAGTATAAAGGCCGATGCGGTTCGTTTCCTGATTAATGACCAACCGGCTGAAATTATTGCCAGCGAAGGCAAAACCATTCGACTAAAAGCGATTGATAACGAAGTTCTTAAGCTAAAAATCGTTGCTAACAACGGGGCCGCTACACCTCGGTTTTACCAGATCAAACTTTTAATCCGCTAAAATTTTATGCGTTAAAACTTAATTAGGAGGGGAAAATTGTCTCTAATTTAAAAAGTGTCAAACTAACACTATTACAAGTGCCAAACATGCTTTTTACAACAAAACCTATGTGCCAATTCATCGCTAAAATCCACTTTCTAACGTTAGGACTGCTGCTGAGTTGGGCAACCTATGCGCAATCCAACTTCACCAGCAAGGTCATTGGGGTGGGTGTCGTTGTAGCCGATCTCGACCGCTCGCTCGACTTCTACGTCAACGGTATCGGTATGGTCAAAACGGGTAGCTTCACCATCAACGAAGATTTTGGTAAACGCTCCGGCCTGACCAACGGCGTAGCCACGAACGTAACCATTCTGAAACTCGAAAACAGCCCCGATGCCACCGACTGGAAACTGATGAGCTTTGGTAGTAAGCCCTCCCATCCGAAACCCAAACACATTCAGGACGATACGGGGATGCAGTACATCACCATTCAGGTAAAAGCGCTAAAACCCATCATTGAGCGATTGACCCAAATGAAAGTGCCGTTCCTGGGCAGCACCCCAACACCGTTGAACGCCAAGGCTCACTTTGTGTTCGTGCAGGATCCCGATGGCAATTTCATTGAACTGATTGGCCCAATGGAATAAGCGTGAGAGAAGAGGTTCATAATAAAGCATTTGTATGAAATTATTCCTTTTTCGTCCTGGCCTGTTGGCCGTTGTGCTTCTGCTAATGCAGTTCTCCGCAAAAGCACAAACGGCGCATAACCCGATCATTTTTGCCGATGTGCCGGATATGGCCATGATTCGGGTGGGCAACACCTACTACATGAGCAGCACCACCATGCACCTGAGTCCGGGACTACCGATCATGAAATCGAAAGACCTGGTTAACTGGCAGATGGTCGGCTATGCCTACGATACGCTGGCTAGTGTCGATGCATTGAATCTGACTAACGGCAAAAGCACCTACGGACGTGGTTCGTGGGCCAGTAGTTTGCGGTATCACAACGGAACGTACTATGTCACGACGTTCGCCCAAACGACAGGCAAGACCTACATCTACACGACCAAAAACATTGAAAAAGGCCCCTGGAAAGAAGTTTCCTTCAAACCATCCTACCACGATCACAGTCTGTTTTTTGATGACGATGGCCGAACGTACCTGATCTATGGTGCGGGAAAACTCAACATATTGGAACTCAATGCCGATGCGTCGGGTGTAAAACCCGGCACTACAGAGCGGGTATTGATCGAAAACGCCAGCACCCCTTCAGGCACGGGCGGTGGCTTACCCGCCGAAGGGTCGCAGCTTTTCAAGGTCAACGGCAAGTATTATCTGTTCAACATTAGCTGGCCCAAAGGTGGCATGCGAACCGTACTTATTCATCGGGCCGACAAACTTACGGGGCCTTGGGAAGGGCGGGTCGCCTTGCGGGATTTGGGCGTGGCGCAGGGTGGCCTCATCGATACGCCCGACGGCCTGTGGTTTGCTTATCTCTTTCGCGATTTTGGCGGTGTGGGGCGTATTCCATATCTGGTGCCGGTGAAGTGGGAAGGCGGTTGGCCGGTGCTGGGTGTTAATGGCAAAGTACCCGAAACGCTTGATCTTCCGGCCAGTAAGGGATTAATCCCCGGCATTGTGCATTCCGACGAATTCACTCGTAAAAAAGGAGAACCCACCCTGCCCTTGGTCTGGCAATGGAACCACAACCCCGACAACAGTCTCTGGTCAGTAACGGAGCGAAGCGGCTATCTGCGGTTGAAAACCGGACGGGTCGATACCTCGTTTGTTCTGGCTCGAAACACGCTTACCCAGCGTACCATCGGCCCGACCTGTTCGGGCTCTACCGCGCTCGATGTATCCAATCTGAAAGATGGTGATTTTGCGGGCTTGAGTCTGTTGCAGAAGAATTACGGTCTGGTCGGCGTAAAGCGGGAAAATGGGCAAAACGCTATTGTAATGATCAGCGCAGCAACCGGGAAACCTGTTGAGGTACAACGGGTACCGTTGAGCCAGAAAACGGTCTATCTGAAAGCTGAATGTGATTTTCGGGATCGTAAGGACACCGCCATTTTTTTCTACAGCCTCGACGGTAAAGCCTGGACAAAAATCGGTGAGCCGCTGAAAATGCCTTATACCATCCCACATTTTATGGGCTATCGCTTCGGTCTGTTCAACTACGCTACTTTGCAAACGGGCGGTTTTGCCGATTTTGACTATTTCCGAATCACCGACCAATACTAAATGACTATGAATAAAATCTGTTTACTAGCCCTCTTTGCCTTTATCGGCTTTAGGGCTTCGGCTCAAGACAAAAACTTTTACATCTTCCTCTGCTTCGGTCAGTCGAACATGGAAGGTAATGCCAAAATAGAACCACAGGATACGGTCAATGTGAACAGCCGGTTTCAGGTATTGGAAGCCGTTGACTGTCCCGGTCTCAACCGGAAAATGGGTCAGTGGTATACGGCAGTGCCTCCCTTGTGTCGCTGCCAGACCGGACTAACGCCCGCCGATTACTTTGGTCGCGAACTGGTCGCAAATCTGCCCGAAAAGGTCCGCATTGGCGTTATCAATGTGGCCGTGGGCGGCTGTAAAATCGAACTGTTCGACAAAGATCATTACCAGTCGTACACGGCTAATGTGCCGGGCTGGATGAAAAACTTCATCAACGAATACGGCGGAAATCCATACGCCCGTCTGGTCGAAATGGCGAAGCTGGCACAGAAGGATGGCGTCATCAAAGGCATTCTGCTGCACCAAGGTGAGTCGAATACCAACGATACGCTGTGGACGAAAAAAGTGAAAGTCGTGTATGACAACCTGATGCATGACCTCGACCTTAAACCCAAAAAAGTCCCCCTACTGGCTGGCGAAACGGTCAACGCCGATCAGGGCGGAATTTGCGCGAGTATGAACAAAATCATTGCCACGCTTCCGCAAACGATTAAAAATGCGCACGTGATCTCATCGGCTGGCTGCACCGATTCGGCCGATAATCTGCACTTCAATGCGGCTGGCTATAGAGAACTAGGAAAACGATACGCCACACAAATGCTGACATTGCTGGGTTATAAACCGAACTCAGGAAAATAAGATGACCGTGCGTTTTGTCATGCTGACGAAGGAAGCATCTTCGGTAGCAAAAAAAGGAGTCTCATCCGAAGATGCTTCCTTCGTCAGCATGACAAAAACGCGTTAGACCAAATTGGATTTCTTTATATGAAACGGTTCAGTTTAACAAATAAAGGCATATTAGTCGCATCAGCCGTCTGGCTGCTGGCAGCCCCCTTTGCCGCAACCGCTCAGGAAATTATGCCGCTCTATCCGGGGGCTGTTCCGAATGCAAAAGCATCCGACTTGCAGGAAACTGGAGCGTCAACGGGTGTTTTCAAGGGCATTACTAAACCCACGCTGGAGTATTACAAACCTAATCCTGCTAAAGCGTCCGGTACGGCGGTCGTTATCATTCCCGGTGGTGGATATGGAGTTGTGGTCTATCAGGGCGAAGGTATCAATATCGCCAAAGCCTTCGCTGAAAAAGGCGTGGCCGCTTTTATCCTGAAATACCGATTACCCAGCGATGCTATTATGGTCGACAAGAAAATTGGTCCGTTGCAGGATGCGCAGCAGGCCATAAAACTGGTTCGCGAAAGTGCCGCTAAGTGGGGTGTCGATGCCAGTAAAGTAGGCGTCATAGGCTTTTCGGCGGGTGGGCATCTGGCGTCTACATTGGCGACACATTTTGAAAAAGCCTATGTCGAAAACGGTAATAATACCAGTCTACGCCCTGATTTTCAGATACTGGTGTATCCTGTTATCAGTATGCAGGACAGCCTGACGCATGGCGGTTCGCACGACAATCTGCTGGGTAAAAATCCATCGCGGGCGGACGTTGAGCTATTTTCCAATGAGTTGCAGGTTCGGGCCAATACGCCACCCACCTACCTGACCCATGCCGCCGACGACAAACTGGTCGATGTCGACAACAGCATTGTCTATTTCGAAAAACTCCGGCATCAGAAAGTACCCGTCGAAATGCACATTTACCCCAAGGGCGATCACGGGTTTATTTTCCGGCATCCCGGCTGGATGGAGCCGCTGTTTACCTGGATGCAGCAGAATAACTGGATCAAAGAGTAGTAATGTCAATTGACTGTTTAAAAGCAGATAGGGAAGGTTTAATAGCTTCCATCTTAACAAAATGAGTAGAATGAGGCAACATCTTTTTAGTCTGTGGCTAATCCTGAGTCTGGCTTTTTACAAAATTGGATTAGCTCAGCCAACACCTCCGCAACCCGTTGGTCCGCTGCCCAGCGACAACCAGTTGCGCTGGCAACACATGGAATACTATGCCTTCATCCATTTTTCGATAAATACGTATACCGACATGGCCTGGGGACTCGGCAACGAAGACCCGAAGCTGTTTAATCCGACCAAACTGGATTGCCGACAGTGGGCGCGTATCTGCAAAGAGGCCGGTATGAAAGGCATCATTTTCACGGCCAAACACCACAGCGGCTTTTGCCTCTGGCCCTCGAAATACACCGAATATTCCGTTAAAAATGTTCCCTGGCGGAACGGGAAAGCCGATGTAGTGCGGGAACTGGCCGATGCCTGTAAAGAATACGGTCTGAAATTCGGCGTCTACCTATCCCCCTGGGACCGGAATCATCCCGACTATGGCAAGTCTGAATACATTACCTATTTCCGCAACCAGTTGACAGAACTCCTGACCAACTACGGGGACATTTTTGAAGTCTGGTTCGACGGGGCCAATGGCGGGTCGGGCTATTACGGTGGAGCCAACGAAACCCGTAAGATTGACGCCAAAACCTATTACGACTGGCCCAATACGTACAAACTCGTGCGAAAGCTCCAGCCCAAAATTGTCATCTGGAACGATGGTGGCGACCGGGCCGATCTGCGCTGGGTGGGTACCGAAGCGGGGTACGTCGGCGAAACCAACTGGAGTCTCTTAAACGCGACGGGCGATGTGCCAGAGCAAATGCTTCGTCATGGGGTCGAAAATGGCAATGCCTGGGTACCGGGCGAAGTAAACACCTCCATTCGGCCGGAATGGTTTTACCACGAGCGGGAAGACCGAAAAGTGAAAACCCTCCCCCAACTGATGGACATCTATTACCATTCCATTGGTCGGAACGCAACGCTGCTGCTCAATTTTCCGATCATGCCCAACGGACTGATTCACGAAAAAGACGAACAGGCCGTACAGGCGTTTGCCAAAGCGACTAAAGAAGCCTTTGCCGTGAATCTGGCCAGGAACACCCGTGCCACTTCCGACCAGATACGCGGCAAAAGCGCAATCTATGCTGCCAGCAAAGCCATTGATGGCGATAAAGAAAGCTATTGGGCGACAGACGATGCTGCTCGTAGCGCATCGCTGACCCTCCAATTCAGTAAACTCACGGCGTTCAATCGGTTTCTGGTGCAGGAACCCATCCGATTGGGGCAGCGGGTCAAAGCCTTTACGGTAGAAGCTTTTGTTGATGGGAACTGGAAAGAAATTGCCAAAGAAACAACCATCGGCTATAAACGGATTCTGCGATTCCCGACTGTCGAAGCCACGCAACTGCGCCTGAACATTCTGGATGCCAAAGGTTGTCCGCTGATTTCAAATCTTGAAGTCTATAAAGCGCCCCTGATTCTGACGCCCCCCATCATCACCCGCGATCAGGCTGGCGATATCCACATCAAATCCGGCGATACAGAATCGGAGGTGTATTATACCCTCGATGGCAGTACGCCAACGGCAAAATCGAACCAATACACGGCTCCGGTAAAAACCAGTCCCGGTAAAGTTGATCTGAAAGCGATCACTTACAATCCGTTTACGAAACAAAGCAGCGTGGTCAGTGATGAGAAATTCGACATCGCCCGCAGTAGCTGGAAAATCCTGAGTACGGAGGCCAGGTCGGCGTATCAGGCGTTAGATGGTAATCCAGCTACCTCCTGGCACCAGCCGAAAAGTCAAGCAATGCCAACAGACCTGGTTATTGATTTGGGTAAAGAAGAAACGCTGACCGGGTTTCGGTATCTGCCCGCTCAGAACTGGTGGGAAGAGGGCAGCATCATTACCCACTATCAGTTTGAGGTATCGGCGGATAACCAGACCTGGAAACGGGTCAGCGAAGGCGAATTTTCGAACATTAAAAACAGTCCATTCTGGCAAACCAAAACCTTTGAACCAACGAAAGCCCGATATATCAACCTGCGGGCTCTGAAAAACACGCAGGACGGCTCAGCGTCAGGCTATGCCGAAGTGGATGTCATTACTAAGTAAACGTTTTTCTGACAGGATTTACAGGATGAACAGGATTTTTTGCCCATTTAAAATCCTGTTCATCCTGTAAATCCTGTCAGAAAAAATAATATTCCTAAACCTCAATAAAAATGAACCAACAATTAATCCGCCGAATAGGGCTTTTCTGGAGTCTGTTTGGTCTGTATCTGGGGGCGCTGGCCCAACAGCCGACTCCTGTAAAAGTAGTAGGTGGTCTGGTACAGGGAACGTCGGAAGATGGCCTGACCGTTTACAAAGGCATCCCTTTTGCGGCTCCACCCGTTGGTGATCTGCGCTGGAAAGCTCCCCAGCCGGTGGCTAAGTGGGAAGGTGTTCGTGAAACGAAAAAATTTGCGCCCGCTCCCATGCAGGGGGGCAATCCGCCATCGGGCAAAAGCGAAGATTGTCTGTATCTAAACGTCTGGACTCCGGCCAAATCGGCCAATGAACGCATTCCGGTTCTCGTCTGGATTTACGGGGGCGGATTCAGCTTCGGCGCTACGTCGGAGCCCAGTTACAATGGCGAAAAGTTAGCTCAAAAGGGCGTCGTACTGGTCAGCATTGCGTATCGGGTTGGGCAGCTTGGTTTTATGGCTCATCCAGCATTGAGTGCCGAAAATCCGCATCACGTTTCGGGTAATTACGGGTTGCTGGATATGATTGCGGGCCTTCAGTGGGTACAGAAGAACATCGCTGCCTTTGGCGGTGACCCAAACAAAGTGACCATTTTCGGCGAGTCGGCAGGTGGGATTGCCGTCAGTATGCTCTGTGCTTCCCCGCAGGCAAAAGGATTGTTTCAGGGCGCTATTTCGCAGAGTGGCGGCTCGTTTGGACCAACCCGCCCTACTACCTATCCGGGTGAAAATATGAAGCGACTGGCAGATGCCGAAAAGGCGGGCGAAGCCTATGCAAAAGCCGCCGGGGTGTCGTCGATTGCCGAATTGCGGAAGATTGAGGCCGACAAACTGCCGGGTGGTCGGGGAGTGGGTATGTCGTGGCCAATCGTCGACGGCTGGATCATTCCGGACGACCAGCACAAACTCTACGAAGCCGGGAAGTACAATCACACACCCATTCTGGTTGGCTATAATTCGGATGAGGGCGCCAGCTTTGGACCGCCCAAAACGCCCGAAGACTATATCGAAAGCACCCGAAAACGGTACGGAAAGTTCGCCGACGATTTGATCAAAGCGTATCCCGTAGAGTCGAATTCTGTTCCCAAAACCGCGCGTGACCTGATGCGCGATGCGGCTTTTGGCTGGCAAACCTGGAGCTGGGCCCGGCTTCAGGCGCAGACCAGTAAATCGAAGGTCTTCTACTATTATTTCGATCAGCATCCCGATTATCCCGCCGATTCGCCCAAAGCAGGGTCCGGCTCAGGGCATGGGCAGGAAGTGTCGTATGTCTTTGAAACACTCAATCCTTCCAGTCCGCAAACGACCAAAACGGATCTGGCCATTTCGGATGCGATGAGTACGTACTGGACCAACTTTGCCAAGTACGGCGATCCGAATGGGAAAGGAATGCCCAAATGGCCAGCCTTTAGCGATACGAATCCCGTTGTGATGTATTTCAGTCAGACACCGCATACCGGACCCGTACCCAGTGCCGAAGCCCTGAAAGTTCTGGACAAGTATTTCGATTGGAGACGAACCGCCGACGGCGAAGCCTGGGCTAAATAGCTTGGTATGTTAAAAGGCTCTGATTACCAGCTTTTTTTGTCATCCCGACGCAGGAGGGATCTTAAAGCCGCCACTTTGAGCGAAAGGATACATTAAGATCCCTCCTGCGTCGGGATGACAAAAAAATGAATTGACTCCTAAACCTTCATAAAGATGAACCAACAATTAATCCGCAGAATAGGGCTGTTTTGGGTTCTGTTCGGTCTGTATCTGGGGGCACTTGGCCAGCCGCCCCGTGGTCCGCTGGTGGTATCTCCCCAGGTGAACGCCGATAAATCTGTCACGTTCCGGTATCTGGCGCCACAGGCTAAAGACGTACAACTAAGCGCACAGTTTGAGAAAGCCCCCGTGCCCATGACCAAAGATGCGCAGGGTATCTGGAGCGTGACATTAGGCCCGGTCAAGCCCGATATTTATCCGTATAGTTTTCGGGTCGATGGCGTTACGGTCATGGACCCGGCCAATGTCGCCTTCTTTCCCAACGAGCGGTTCAAAGCCAGTCTGGTCGATGTACCGGGCGATACACCGCTGATCCACGCCATGCGCGATGTTCCCCACGGCTCCATCAATTACGAATACTATCCGTCGATAACGGGGACTACGGGTTCGCTGGTTGTCTATACGCCACCGGGTTATGACCAGTCGACCTCCAAAAAATATCCGGTTTATTACCTCATCAGCGGCACAACGGATACCGAAGAAACCTTTTTCAAAGTTGGCAAAACCAACCTGATTCTGGACAATCTGATTGCGCAAGGCAAAGCGAAACCGATGATTATTGTGATGCCCTACGGAAACATTGCCGCACGAGTAGCCGAGCAGAAGGGTGGTTCGAAACCTGCCGATCCAACCGTTCGGGATGGGGCCGATGCCGTAAAACGCGCCAACGATTTTGCCGAGGATTTGGTGAGCAACGTGATTCCCTACATCGAAAAGGCGTACCGGGCCATCCCAAACCGAGAGAACCGGGCCATTGGTGGGTTTTCGCGTGGGGGCGGACAAACGCTCCGAACCGCCTTTAACAACATGGACAAATTCGCGTGGGTGTGTGCTTATAGCTCGTACCTGTCGCCCCAGGAGATGGATGGCAATTTCAGCCAGATCGTAGCCAAGCCCGAACAGACTAACAAACAACTGAAACTGCTGTGGGTGAGCGTGGGAAGTGACGATTTCCTGTACAAGGGTACGGTGGAATTTATGGACTATCTGAAAGCGAAACAGGTGAAGTTCAAAAGCCTGATTACCGACGGTGGCCATACCTGGATGAATGTAAAAACCTACGTTGCCGCCACCACGCCACTGCTGTTCCAATAATAAACCCGTACGACCATGAAACGCCTTTTTTACATCCTCCAAGTCGTTGTTTTTTCGGGAGTTACGGCTATGGCTCAGCAACGACCACCCGCTATCAGTTCGCCCGATGTACACCCCGACCATAGTATCACGTTCCGGTATTTCTCCCGAAACGCGAAAAAAGTCATGCTGTCCGGTGAATTTCTGAAAGCCCCGGTGGCTTTGACCAAAGACACATCGGGCATCTGGAGCGTAACGGTTCCGCCCGTCAAACCCGATATTTATCCCTACAGCTTTACGGTCGATAGTGTGCAACTGGCCGATCCGAACAACACCTACATCTTTGCCAATGAGCGCTTCAAACGGAGTATCGTCGATGTGCCAGGCGATCAGCCGCTGGTTCATTCGCTACAGAACGTACCCCACGGCAAAATCAGCTACCGCTACTACAAGTCGGGCACGCTGGGAACAACCCGCCAGTTGCTGGTCTACACCCCACCTGGTTTTAATCCGAACGGCAAGACGAAATACCCCGTGCTGTACCTGATTCACGGCGGTTCCGATACCGAAGAAACCTGGACCAAAGTGGGCCGTGCCAACCTGATTGCCGATAATCTGATTGCGCAGGGCAAAGCCAAACCCATGCTGATTGTGATGCCCTACGGCAATGTTCGCCCGGCACCGATGCCGGATTTTACAAAAGATATGGTCAACGATATTGTTCCATTTGTCGAAGCCAATTATCCCGTCATCAACGATAGCAAAGGCCGGGCTGTGGCTGGGTTCTCAGTCGGGGGCGGCCAAACACTGAACATCGGAATGACCAACACCGACAAATTTGCCTATATCTGCTCGTATGCGCCCTATACGGCTACCGAGGAGTTTCAGAAGAACTTCACGAACTGGTCGCCAGATGCGGCCAAAATTAACAGCCAACTGAAATTATTCACCATCAGCGTGGGCACTGAGGATTTTCTGTACGAACCCGTAAAAAAGAACATCGCCATGTTTGAGGAGAAAAAAATTCGGACGAAAAGCTACATCGTTCCCGGTGGCCATACCTGGATGAACTGCAAGCAGTACCTGGCGACGACGTTACAGGAATTGTTTCAATGATGGTTTCGGTCGGGTGTTCCGTAGAGACGCAACACCTTGCGTCTCCTGACCGGATGGTACTAGTCCGAATACCCTAGAAGGTATGCTATTGATGGCAACAAGTACTGTTGCTGACGCATCTAGAGACGCAAGGTATTGCCGCACCGGCGGACCGGTCTCTACACAATATTGATTTCCTACAATAAACCCTTACAAAAATGATTCGAATAACACTCGCGACTTTGTTCGCCATCGCTTCAACCAGCACTACCTGCCTTGCCCAGGCAAGCCAACCGGCCATTGCTGAGGATTTTAAACCCTCGTCATTGAACCAGCCGGGGCAGGAATACCCGCAGGTAAACTCGCAGGGCTATGCCCGATTCAAGATCAAGGCTCCCAAAGCCGATAGTGTCCGGGTAAGCCTGGGACTGGGCGGAAAAGGAGGTACCATCCTCACCAAAGGCGAAGACGGATTCTGGACCGGAACCACAGCCGGACCAATGGACGAAGGCTTTCATTACTACAACGTAACGATTGACGGCGGGAAATTTAACGACCCCGGTGCGTTGAATTTCTACGGCTCTGTGCGGTGGGAGAGCGGCATTGAGATACCCGCTCATGATCAGGATTTTTATGCGCTGAGGGATGTCCCGCACGGAAACGTGCAGCAGATTCTGTTCCCGTCGAAAAGCACCAATACGTCCCGCCGGGCTTTTGTGTATACGCCACCGGGCTACGAGAAAGAGAAGTCGAAAAAATACCCGGTGCTGTACCTGCAACACGGTTGGGGCGAAGACGAAACAGCCTGGAGCAATCAGGGACACGCCAACCTGATTATGGATAACCTGATTGCGGAAGGTAAAATCAAGCCGTTTATTATCGTAATGACCTACGGCATGACCAATGAGGTAAAGTTTGGCAAAATACGCGAGTTTAAAATCGATCCATTTCAGACCGTGATGGTCGATGAACTGATTCCGTATGTAGACGCTAATTTCCGCACCTTGTCCAACCGCGACAACCGGGCGATGGCGGGCCTGTCGATGGGGGGTATGGAAACCAAAATGATCACCCTCAACAAGCCGGACGTATTTGGGTATTATGGTCTGCTTAGCGGTGGCGTTTATGCGCCGGAAGATCTCAAGGACAAGACCAAACCGAAGCTGGTTTTTATTAGCTGCGGCAGTAAAGAACGGCCCGATGGTGTCCAGAAATCAGTTACCGACCTGAAAGGGGCTGGCTATAATGCGGTTTCGTATGTATCCGATAAAACGGCCCACGAATTCCAAACCTGGCGTCGCAGTCTGCATGAGCTTGCCCCGTTGCTGTTTAAGTAAGCTTTTTCTGACAGGATTAACAGGATTGACATGATTTGGTAGATGAAAATTAATCCTGAAAATCCTGTCAATCCTGTCAAAAAAACATTCCCTTGAACCATGAAACATAGTTTATTTCTGAAAGGCGCTTGTCTCGCCATTTCTCTGCTGGTGGGAGTATCCGCCTATTCACAACCAATCGATAAGGAAATGCCGAAAGGCTTCGATCAGGTACAAACAGGCATTGCCACCGGCAAACTCGACACCATCCGGTACGAATCGAAAACGGTTGGCACGACCCGCAAAGCACTGGTGTACACCCCGCCCGGTTTCAATAAGAAAAAGAAATACCCGGTCCTGTACTTGCTGCATGGCATTGGGGGCGACGAAAAGGAGTGGCTGAACGGAGGCAAGCCGCAGGTCATTCTGGATAACCTATATGCCCAGAAGAAACTGGAACCGATGATCGTGGTGATGCCCAATGGCCGCGCCATGAAAGACGACCGCGCCGTCGGTAATATCTTCGACAAAGACAAAGTCGAAGCCTTCGCGACCTTTGAGAAAGACCTGCTTAATGACCTGATTCCGTTTATCGAAAAGAAATACCCGACCCTGACCGACCGCGACCATCGGGCCATTGCCGGCCTGTCGATGGGTGGGGGGCAATCGCTGAATTTCGGGCTGGGCAATCTGGATAAGTTTGCCTGGGTGGGCGGTTTCTCGTCGGCTCCCAACACAAAAGTTCCCCAGGAGTTAGTGCCCAATCCCGCAGACGCGAAAAAGAAGTTGAAGCTGCTCTGGATTTCGTGCGGAGATGCCGACGGCCTGATTACGTTCAGCAAACGCACCCACGATTACCTGTATCAGAACGATGTACCGCATATCTATTACATCGAGCCGGGCGTACATGATTTCAAAGTCTGGAAAAACGGGCTGTACATGTTCTCGCAGTTTCTGTTTAAACCGGTCGATGGGTCTACGTTGACCAAATACACGATTCTGGGCACGCCAGCATCCACCAACATGCGGAATGCCAAGTACCCGCAGATTCTGCCCGACAACCGCGTCGTGTTTCGGGTAAAAGCACCGGATGCGCAGAAGGTTCAGGTCGATCTGGGTAAAAAATACGACATGGTGAAAGATACCGCCGGATTCTGGAACGTAACCACCGACTCCATCAGTCGCGGCTTTCATTACTATTCACTGTTGATCGACGGGCTGCCTGTAGCCGACCCCGCCAGCGAAACCTTCTACGGCATGAGCCGCATGGCCAGTGGCATCGAAATACCCGACAAAGACGAAGGGTACTATGCACTGAAAGACGTGCCCCACGGCGACATTCGTATTAAACGCTACCTCTCGAAAGCTTCAAATTCCTGGCGCGAAATGTACGTCTACACCCCACCGGGTTACGACAAATCGACCGAGAAATATCCTGTCTTGTATCTGCTGCATGGTGGGGGCGAAGACCAACGGGGTTGGGCTACGCAGGGCAAAACGGGCCTCATCCTTGACAACTTGATTGCGGAGGGGAAAGCGAAACCAATGGTGATCGCCATGCTCGATGGCAACATGAACATGCAGGGCGGCCTCGCTGGCTTCAACGAAAACGTGCTTCGTTCTTCCGAAAATGAGCTGAAACAGGGAGCGATTCCCTTTGTGGAAAGCAATTTTCGAGTCGAAACCGACGCGAAGAACCGGGCTTTGGCGGGCCTGTCGATGGGTGGTTTACAGACGCTTTATGCGGGGATCAAAAACACGAACATGTTTTCGAGCCTGGGTGTGTTCAGTTCGGGCTGGTTTGCCAATAACCCTAAACTCTCCGATCCGCAATATGCCTTTATGAAAGACAATGCCAGCACCATCAATAGCAATCTTCAACACTTCTGGATTTCGATGGGGGGGAAGGAAGACATCGCGTATCAGAACTGTCAGATCATGATGAAGAAGTTCGATGAAATGGGGGTCAAATACCAGTATAGCGAGTACGCGGGTGGGCACAGTTGGCCTGTCTGGCGTCACGATTTATTTATGTTCAGTCAGTTACTGTTCAAATAAAGGACAGAAATGCTGTTTGTGTGCTTTTTCAATAGGCGTTTTTGCCCTCCAGACGCAGTAGGGAGGGCAAAAACAAAACATCAAAAAACGCTCAATTCCTACTACGTATGCGCTTAAACAAATACGCCATCGCTAACGGTGCAACTGCACTCTTACTGGCAGGCTTTTCCGCACTATCGAATACCGCTATAGCTCAGACGATTCCTTCCCTGCGGGATGCGTTTAAAAAGGATTTTGGGATCGGAACGGCGCTCAACAACGCCCAGATTGAGGAACGGGACCCGCAGATGACGGAATTTATTGCCCGGCAGTTTAACATGGCAACGCCCGAAAACATCATGAAGTCGGCCCTGATTCATCCGAAGTGGGATACGTACGATTTTTCCATGGGCGACAAGCTGATTGACTTTGGGAAGAAGCACAACATCAAAATAAACGGCCATACGCTGATCTGGCACAGTCAATTACCTGCCTTCATACGGGGTATTCACAGCCAGGATTCGATTCGCTCGTTCTTTACGGATCATATAAAAACGGTGGCCGGGCACTATAAAGGCAAGGTCTTCTCGTGGGACGTCGTAAACGAAGCGTTGAACGAAGATGGCACATTGCGCAAATCCGTTTTTCTTCAATACCTCGGGGATAATTACATTACAGACGCGTTCCGGCTGGCTCAGGAAGCCTCTCCCGGCACGGAGTTGTACTACAATGATTACAACAACGAGCAGCCTGCCAAGCGGGCAGGTTGTATCGCCCTGATCAAAAAGGTAAAAGAGGCTGGCGTCCGTATCGATGGCGTGGGTATTCAGGGCCATTGGCATGTGGGCAAACTCCCATTGAAAGACATCGAAGAGAGCATCGTCCAGTATGCGGCTCTGGGTATGAAGGTGATGATTACCGAGCTGGATATTGATGTCCTACCCCGAAATTTTCAGGGGGCCGATTTAAGCCAGCGTATGACGGCCAATGAGCAGTCGAATCCCTACGCGGCTGGGTTGCCTGATAATGTGCAACAGCAGTTGGCGGCTGATTATGGAGCCCTGTTCAGACTATTGCTGAAGCACAAGGATAAAGTGACCCGCGTAACCTTTTGGGGCGTCAACGATGGAAATAGCTGGCTGAATAATTGGCCTGTCCGTGGGCGAACCAATTACCCGTTGCTCTTTGACCGGGCCAACCAGCCCAAACCTGCTTTTGAGAAAGTCATAGCGGCCACGAAGTAAATTTCTATGTAAGTGATTGCCATAGGTTGATCGAAAAAGGCCTTTCAGAGTTCTGTGTGGGCTTTTTCTCCCGTTGTCGACCAATGCATTGACCAGGCGAATCAGTACTGAAAGTCATCGAACACACTATAAGCTCAAGATCGATCATGTCAGCTTTCCTGAAAATAGAATCCGTTGAATACAATGGCTTAACCCTGAGTCATCTGGAAGATAACATTCTGTTCTGTGTGGATGATGGAGCCATTATTGACTGGCTTAGCGAATTCGACTATCCGATTCATCTGTTGGGTGAAGACAGTATCCACGCTGAGCTCGTGTATCGGGATGGCGAACTGGATCTGGTGGTCATCTCGAATTACATGGCAGAAACCAACAAAGGATTGACGGTCGGCGTTTGGCTGGATTTTATTCACCACCAAAGTGACCTTAGTAATTTAGGCCGACCCTACGAAGGTGAATTTGTCGATACGTACCTGAGCTTATGGAAGGCGATTGGCAGGCAGTTACAGGAACTCCAGAAACACATTGATCTGCCCCCTGTTTACTTTGCGCTTACCGATGGCGAGTTCTTTAAACCCCATTTTCGTTACGCCTGAAAATAGGGCTAGTACACTTCTGAATAGATTTTAATAGACTGTGATTTGTGGTGTCGGTTTCTCAAAACCGACACGCTATGCCAGGGGTAGGCTGTACGTACTCGAAGTTAATACGGGGCCAGAATCTTTACAGATATTGGTCAAGGGCTTGTCGATGAAATTCGATAAGGTCATCAGCTAAGGGTTGCGGGGAGATCACTTTGACCGAATTGCCCAGACGGGCCAGTTCGTAAACCAGTTCTTTATTGACGATAATCGACAGGGTCACCCGAAGTTCATGCTCGCTGTCGACCAGGACATCTTCTTCCTGAAACGGATAAAAGGGTTGCGCCCGAAAAATCAAACCCTGCTGCCGCGTAAAGGATAGCACCACGTCTTCGGGAGGGGTATCGTAAGCGGCAACCCCCAGTGCTTTATGAAAATACAGGTTGCCATCAAACGGAGGAGCATCGTAGGTGTCGTCGGTAATCTGGAGGGTGCCGTCGATGATGCGATCCAGGCCGAAAACCCGGATTTCGCCATAATCCAGTTGCCAGCCGACCACGTACCATCGGTTCCGGTGTTCTTTAATGACATACGGAAATAGCCGATGGGTTTTAGTTATCTCCGTATCGAATCGCTGATGCGCGAACGTCACCACCCGCTGGGCATGGATCGCCTGCAAAAACAGTTCTACATACGTGCTTCCTTTGACGAACGGAACCGACTCGAACAGGATGTGTCGGCCGAAATCGTCGGAGGGGCTGGTGCGAAACCGAACCGCTTTGTCGATCTTATCGACCGTTCCGCGAAGACCATCGAACAGATGCAGGTGCTGGTACTGGTTGAGCGTTGCCACGGCCGCATGAAGCGCCGTCAGGTCTTTCTCCGTAAAGGTAATGGACGCGGCCAGATTGAACGGCTCCGTGTAGTAATAGCCATTGGGTTTACGGCTGTAGGCGATTGGGGCGTAGTGAACCTCTTTGAGATAGGCTATGTCCTGCTTGATAGTCGATTCGGCCACGGCGCACAGACGGGCGAGTTCGTCGGTCGTAGCCGGACGGTTACCCCAGCGGTTCAGGCGGCTATTGATGGTATGTAAACGCTCCTCGCGTTTTTTGACAATGGGCATGGTTGAGGGATAGAAATTTTTTGCAAAAAATTAGCTCCCGTACACAAAGGCTATACGCAAGCCGATTGACCTTTGGGCTGTTGAAACAAGACGGTGCAACGAGTAGAAAATTCATTAACTTGTATTCATGTATTTCCGCCCATTTGATAAAGCCACATGCAGTTCAAACTTACCCTTCGACCCACTGCCCGACAAACGCTCGTACCCTTCAATTACGCGTACCGACTTAGCGCGTTCATCTACGCCGTATTGGCCGAAGCCGACGTAAAGTATGCTACGTTTCTGCACAGCCAGGGCTACGAATATTCGCCAACAAGACGGTTTAAGTTGTTTACGTTTTCGGATCTGATCATTCCGAAGCCGCGAATCGATACAGCAGCGGGTGGCCTATGGGTCACAACACCCTACATTGAATGGGTTGTTAGCTTCTATGTCGATAAAGCGGCCCAGCATTTCATTATGGGCTTGTTTCAGGATCAGCGGTGCGTCATTGCTACGCCCAGACATCGGGCAGAGTTCATTATTGAGCGGGTCGAAGCCATACCCGTAGAGATAACAACAACGGCCGTTCAACTCCGGACGCTCTCTCCGGTCGTGATTGCCGAAAAATCGGAACGTGGAACCGGAGGGCGGAGTATAGACCAGTATCTGCATCCGGCCGACGTACACTACGGACCGTTACTGATTGACAACCTACTGGCGAAGTGGAGCAGCGTACCCAGAGCCGTATCGGCCAGTGGCATAGTTGACGATGATATTGCGACGTCGGCAGTGACGTATCGACTATTGCCGAATCGTGAACCTAAATCACGGTTGATAACGATCAAAGAAGATTCGCGAGCGGAGACGAAAGTACGGGGCTACTACGGCTTCACGTTTGAGTTAAGCGGCCCACCCGAATTGCTTGAACTAGCCGTGTTGGCGGGAGTGGGAAGAAGTAACGCGGAAGGATTTGGAGCGGTGGGGTTAATATGATGGCACTGGACGAATTGTTTCAATTCCAATTGGTACGATTGACTATGCAATTAATTGCTTATCTTTGCAATCAACTGATAAGTTTGATTGCCTGCATAACTCATCACTGTTTGGGGGCTGCCAGTATTGGCACGGGGGCAAAGAGATTTATTAGTTTTTTTATTGCCCAAAAAATGGGCCTGCCTTTTCTAAACGGAACGGCTTCGTTACTCCCTCGTACAGATTTCCTTCAGGGTTTTCTTGGTCGTATAAGTCCAATACGCTTACCATTTTATGCTCAATGGCTTCCCAAAAGCGTATTTCGTTTCGGAGAATATAGCGTTGCAAAGCCCACAGCATATAATCAACAATACTCATTTCGGGCATTTGCGCACTGGGTTCTATACTACAACGATACGTCGGCATCGACGACCAGTTATGCTGTTGCCGATCATAGCCAATCGCCTTATCAATGGCCATCAATTAGTTGGGATCAAGGCCAATACTTGTGGAGGGCGTTGTATTTTTCTAGGTTTGTGGCTTCACCCAAGTCTAGCTCATTTTGGAAAGTTTCTTGCCTTTAGTTGAATACCTCTTACCCGAGTTTATCTTAACCTACTACCAAT